>Ga0066347_105_pt1 | contig 40247 bp, 42 predicted proteins | sample RifGroA2_FD_59265 | JGI IMG/M metagenome (GOLD analysis project Ga0066347, IMG submission 59265) | Archaeon GW2011_AR9 | reverse complement strand
CGGGATGCCGAGCAGGGCATTTGCTCGCAAGCAAATGACCGTCGTGCCACCTGCTGCGGCAGAGTTAATGTTTAATGTTCTTCAGAATCGAATCTACTGTCTGTACGTGGAAAGCTTAGAGAAGGGCTCTAAGCTCTAGGAATGGGTTCTTGTTTTGTTGTTTCCACGTTGTTATCAGGCTCATTATGACTTCATTTGCTGTTGTTCCTTTCTCGTTTCTGAGCGTTCCTGTTATTTTCCTTAGGATTACTTCTTCTCTGAGCATTCTTTCTGCACGATTATTGGTTGGTTCAACTTCTGGATGTATTATGCATGTGAACCAGTGTTCGAAGCCGTTTTCTATTCTTATGGTCCTGTTCCAAATGTAGGTTAGCAGCATAAGGTCGAGCCTCTGCGAAGGTATAAGCGAACTGACAAGAGGGTTGCCTCCCAAACTTTTTAAAAAAGTTTAATCAAAACAAAGGACTTTGTCCAATCAGTGGGCTTTAGCCCGCTCCGTCTCTCAAATGGCGTGACATTTGACGGAGAACGTCAGTTTCCAATCATTACAAGCGAAGGTGAGAAGTTGCTAACCAGAACAAAAGTGAGATTTAAGATGGATCCTTTTGGCAGATACTGCCCCTTAATGAACGAAAGCATGGTCAAGAGGTGAACAAGAAATAACGATCCTTTGCGCGGAGTTCATGTGTCTAGGTTCATTGGATTTGTCACCCCCTTTTAACCCTGTGTGGTTAAGCGGGGTGTATGAAACAAAACACCAGTAGAAGTCTATTTTGATTTACAACAAAGATTAAAAGTAACAGAACCACAGGATAAACAGGGGTGGTGACATATCCTATGGACTCAGACATTGCGCGGAGTTCATGTTTCTTGGAAAGAAAGTGGAACTTTTCTAGTGAGTAGGAATCCACCATCAATGGATATTATTTGTCCGGTGATGTACTCGCCCCCCTTACTTGACAATAATAAAGCTAGAGAAGCAATATCTTCTGGATTTCCCAACCTCTGCAAAGGAATTGAAGATGCTTCTAATTGATTGTAGCCATTCGTACTTATTGGTGGCGGATACTCAGCCATGGCTTTATCTCTCATAGGTGTAATGGTCGAGCTAGGACAAATAGCATTAACGCGGATGTTGAATTTAGCAAGCTGCATTGCCTGATTCAAGGTAAGATTATTTATCCCCGCTTTGGTTATATCATAAATATCACACACCGCTTTGCCGCAGATACCATTCACTGAAGAAATATTAATGATTGCTCCATAATTATTTTTTTTCATCAGCGTGCTAATTTTCAAACCGAGATACCAGTAGGAAAGTAAATTTACTTTTATCAATTCTTGAATTGTATCCATATTCAGGCTTATATTATCATTGTCTTGTATCGTGTGTGTGCTTTTGTTCTCTTTGTAAATACCAGCACAATTAACCAAGATATCAATTGTAGGAAATTTTCTTATTATTTGCGAAAAGGCAATATTTATCTGATCAAATTTTGAGAGATCACATAAAAAATGGCTGCATTGGGTAATGGAGATTTCCTTTTGAGCTTGCTGTAATTTCTCTTTATTTTGCCCGATTATTATAACCTGAGCTCCCCATTTCACAAACAAGGCGGCAATAGCTTTTCCGATACCACTACTTCCACCAGTAATTAAAGCTGTTTTTCCAGATAAATCTAATAAATTATTTGCCATCTCTCCGCCAGCCCATTTTTTCGATTAACTCCTCACATATTATTAAATCAGAGCGAGTATTGACTCCAGTCCAGATTTTATCTTCTATGTCCATAACTATAAATTCTTTATCTGATACTAACTCCAAAACACCATCGCTTAATGTATATCTCCCTAAATTTTGTGCTTTTTCCAGAGCTTTAAAAATCTTTGGTGTAAGCCCAAACAAACCACAATCAATGCAATTGTATTCTTTGATGCTCCAGCCAAGATTGTTAATGAAGTTGTCTACTTCTAAAACTTTTGTGGCACTATCAATATCATTAACATGGTCTATTTTCTTATCAACACATAATATACATTTATCAGTTGCATCCATCCTTTTGATAAGACCTTTGATTATTTCAGGATCAATAACATGATCCGCCATAGTTAAAATAAAATTTTCATCTGTTATTACTTTCCTAGCCGCTAATGCTGAGACACCTAATTCGCGATGAAAGTCGGGATTGTAAACATAGGTTATATGCACACCTAATTCAGAGCCATCTTTGAGATAGTCTTTGATATGCTCTGACATGAAACCAACTATGACTACAAAGTTTAGGATGCCGGCAGACTTTAGGTTTAAGATAACATGCTCAATCAAGGCTTTCCGTCCGACAGCATACAATGGTTTAGGGACAGTTATGGATCCAGTATTAATACGAGTTCCTTTTCCCGCCGCAAGTATTACTGCTCTCATAGTGCTTTTCAGTACTTAAAGCATTTATATATCTTTTGAAATTGGGAACTATTAATCCATTTTTATATCTTTGAAAAGTTTAACCCCACTATTAATCTGGTGCTGTTCTGGTGCAGAGAATATTACTATTAAGTGACCCCTCAAATCGTTGGGTGATGTAGTGATGTAATTCTTGGGAATCAAAAGGTTCAACACGATGTTTTCGTTCATTAAGGTTATTAAGATAAAAACCTAGATTTTTAAGATAATCAATGAATTCTTCTGGTGTAACACCGGTCTTTTCTAAAAAAGAGGGTGTAAATTCAACCACTATTGATGCAGTGTTGGAACGGCGTAGCAACCGGTTCATCCCCTGTAAAACAAAATACTCTGCCCCTTCAACATCTATCTTTACAAAATTAACCTTTTCTTTTTTAAAATAATCATCTAGTGGTACACTTTCCACCACTACAGAATTTTTAGTGGTCTGTTCACTTTGGATTATAGAGTGCTTGGTGTTCTTTTCCTGGTTATCAATAAAAAGCTTAATTTTCCCGGCCCGATTGGATACAGCTTTTTGTTCGATAATTATATTTTTATATTTATTTACATCAACATTCTTTTTAAGGAGGAAGAAATTATCGGGATGCGGCTCAAAAGCATAGACCTTTCCTTGTGGTCCGACCAATTTAGCAAAAAGGAGAGTATAATATCCAATATTTGCTCCAACATCGATAACAACATCCCCCGGCTTTATCTGGGATTTCATTAATTTGGTTATGAAAGGCTCATAGCTTCCACGAGTTGACAGGCGAAGGGAATCATTCTTATCTAAATAGATAGTATTTCCCTCAATTATCGCTTTGTCAGAACGAAGAAACTGAATCAGCCACGAATTTGCTTTACGAATCCAGGAAAAGTGGAGGTGATTGTTTATGCAAAATTGATGTCCTTGTTGATAGAGCAAGACCAAGGATTTTTTCATAGTTTCAATGTTTTTGATTGTTATTTATTAATTTGTCTCTTTAATTTATCGTTTTTTTAAATATTAATCTTTCCTCATCATGTCTGCCAAGAATCCAAACAGCACGGTTTGCAGGCCAAAAACTAATAGAATCATCATTAAAAAAAGTAACCCTAAATGCCCTTTTATTCCCGATGTAAAATGAAGGAAGACAAAGTAAAAGCCAATTATTCCTCCAAAAGAAAGTCCTAATAATCCAATCCTTCCAAAGAACATTAATGGCTCGTAATCTCGATAAATCCGGAAAATGTTAATCCAGGCCTTGAGGGCGTATTGAAGTGGATTCTTAAAGAGGCGGCTAGACCTAGTTCGCCGTGTTTGGATTGGTACTTCCGCAATCCTAAATCCTTGCTTAGTCGCCTTAATAATCTGTTCCTGGGTGTAGGTAAAGGTATTGATGTAATTAATCTCACTGGCTACTTCTGCGGTAAAAGCCCTGAAACCGGTAGTAGAATCAGTGATTCTCACGTTGGTTAAAGAAGTAAGTACGATGGAAAAAGCAATATTTCCTATCTTTTTGAGCAGCGGCATTTGTTCAATTTTTCCCCGAAAACGGCTGCCTAATACTAAGTCATATCCGCTTTCTACTTTTTGGATGAGTTCTGGGATGTGCTGGGGATGATATTGCCCATCGGCATCGGTGTGTACAATAATATCCGCACCAAGTTTAAGGCATTCTTTCATCTCTTCCCGAAACGTTTCTGCTAGTCCCCTATTTCGGGGATGAGATACGACTATCGCTCCCTGCTTCTCAGCTATCTCTGCTGTTCTATCCCTTGAACCATCATCCAGCACCAGAATTTTGTATTTATACTTGGTGTTCTGCATCACTTGTTTTATTTCTTCTAGTACCAAAGGCAGGGTTTTTTCTTCGTTGTACGCGGGTATGGTAATGATGACTTTCATGGTAGAATAATTACCTGTTTGGTTTGCGCTGAGGTAAGTAGCTGATTGGCGGTGGAGAGTACCTTGAGCCCGTGTTCACCCGGAACTGATGCTGGCAGGCCTAAACGAATGCACTCCAGGAAGGACTCCAGTTCTACCTGTAGGGGCTCTTTCTTAGGAATAATTATTTTTTTCATGTCCCCTTCCGTGACGCTTTCCCAGTTATCGCTGCTGAAAGATTTGTTCTCATAAAAAAATAATTCCTGGTTCAGATAGTTCACTTCAAACATGCCTTTTTTTCCAAAGACTTTTAACTGCCTGATTTTGGTAGGAGAGAGATAATTTATGTTTAATATTGCTGAGACCCCATTTTTGTACTGGATAATGGCAGTTACGGAATCCTCGCAGTGGGGATGAAGGCGCTGTTGAGTTTCAGCATAAATATGGCTTGGTTCAGATTCAATAAGATAATTGATAATATCTAAATCGTGCACAGAAAGGTCGGTGATAACACCAACATCAGTAATACGGCTGGGAAAAGGGCCGATGCGCTGCACGTCAATTTTATAGATGTCCCCTAAATCATTGATTCTTTTTTTTAATTCGATGACCGCAGCATTGAACCGTTCAATGTGCCCGATCATGAGCAAGCACTTATGATTGACGGCGCAGGCGATAATCTCCTTCGCTTCTGGTTCGGTGGAAGCAATAGGCTTTTCCAGCAAGATGTGCTTGCCCTTAGTTAAGGCGTAGAGAGCGACTTCTTTATGCAGGCAGGTAGGAACAGCAATGGAAACGGCATCAATATCTTCTTGGTCAAGCATCTCTTTATAATCAGCATATGGTTTAGCATGGTATTTTTTGGCGATGTTTTCAGCCTGTTCCAGGTAACTGTCAGCTACTGCCACAAGTTCAGCATTCTCACTGTTAAAGAATACTCGGGCGTGGTTCTGGCCCATTGAGCCAACTCCGATAACGGCGACACGAATTCGTTTCTTTATCTCCATTTTTATCATTTACATTTCTTGGTATTTTTCTATTGTGGTTATAATATAATCCATATCTTTTTCGGTGATAAATGGATGAACCGGCAGGGACAGCACTTCCAAGGCAATTTTTTCAGTGTGGGGGAAAGTCATTTGGTTATATTCTGAATACGCTTTCTGTTTGTGTATCGGGAGAGGGTAAAAAATGGCAGTTCCTATTCCTTTGTCTGTGAGATACTGAACAAGTTCATCCCTAGTTTTACCAAATTCTGTGGTTACCCGGATGGTGTATTGATGAAATACGTGTTTAGGATTTATTGGTGGTACGACCAGGCCCTGGATCAGACGTAGCCTTTTGGTAAGGTACAGCGCGTTTTTGCGACGTTGTTCATTAAAAAAGGGCAGTTTTTTCAGCTGTTCGATGCCAATGGCAGCAGCAATATCAGTCATGCGGTAGTTGTAGCCTATAAAATCATGATAGTACTTTTTTTCTGAGCCGTGAGTAATGAGTTTACGGGCCAGGGCGGCGATATGGTCATCATTCGTAGTGATCATGCCCCCTTCTCCAGTGGTCATGTTTTTGGTCGGGTAAAAAGAAAAACAGCCGGTTCCAAATGAACCCACTTTTTTGCCGTCACATTCAGCACCATGGGCCTGGCAGGCATCTTCGATGATGGAGAGATTATGCTTCCTGGCGATGGCACTAATCACATCCATCTCTGCGGATTGTCCGTAGAGGTGGACAGGCAGAATGGCTTTTGTTTTGGGGGTAATGGCTGGTTCAATTTGGTGGTAGTCAATATTGAAGGTGTTGTGATTAACGTCTACAAAAATAGGAGTTGCGCCAACCATCTTAATGGCATTAGCAGTAGCGATGAAAGAGAAAGGGCTGGTAATGACTTCATCACTTGGGCCGATTCCTAAAGCAAGAAGAGCAATATGCAGGGCGGTAGTCCCGTTGGAAGTGGCAATGGCGTGTTTGACACCAATGAAATAGGCAAAGGCTTTTTCAAAAGCAGCTACTCTTGTTCCTTGGGCTAACATACCGGATTCAAGAACTTCTAAAACTGCCCTCTTCTCCTCCTCACCAAGCTGAGGCTTTGCAATAGGAATCATACGAAGAAAGGCTTAATTTTGGTTTATAAAGTTTCGGTAACTAACCGACATTCAGGGCATTTTTCTCCTGCTTTCTTTCCTTCCTCCAGCTTCTTTCCACAGGCACAGACTACCTCACTGCTTGCGGTGATTGGGATTTTTATTTGTTCTTTTCACAAACAAAGAAAATCCCCCCTGCAAGTTTGTTTATGATTGGAAAACTTTCCAATATTCCTTCCAGGGGCTTAGCTATAGTTATCATCTTCTGTGAAAAAGATGTAGGTATAAAAGTATGATACTCCAGGTGTGTAATCGAGTATCCAAATTCATGGAAAATTTTCTTCCAGGTGCGAAACATGTAACTTTGTTCATTACGGTGTATGGTAGGATAATAAATTCTTTCCTTATATCTCCTCAAAGGATTGAGAGCATTGGCCTCATCAACAAGAATAAGTCCTTTTCCCACACGATCAATTTCTTGTATAGCATTATAAACAAGATTAGATGATAACCTATTGGTACTCTTAATTAAGTGGTGAAGAACACCTTGACAGATAATAACATCAAATTCTCTATCTTTAAAAGGAAGAGCGGTGACATCAGACTGAACAAAAGTGATATGTGGATATTTCTCTGTGGCTTTTTTAATCGCCTCTGCAGAATAATCAACACCCACTAACTGGGTACAGAAAGGATAGTAAAAGTAAGTTGAAAAGCCAGAACCACATCCAATATCTAGTACTTTTTTATTTTTTGGAAGATGCTGAATGATGGGTGTAAAAGCTTTAAAGAGATGGTGGTTTCCACCAGGACTTAAATATTCCGGATAATCACCATCCTGTTGGACTTTTTCATCCCAATAATTTCTATATTCTTCTGTAGATTTTTCCATGTATTACCTGTTTTTCTTAAACTCACTCTTTATAATTGTATTTGAAGGAATACTAAAAATAATTGTAGAGCCGCTGGCAATTGCAGTATCACTTCCAATGATAACATGGGGCTCAATATTTACTCCTGCTCCTAACGAACAGAGATCTCCAATTTTTACATCTCCACTAGTCATTACTCCTGGACCGAAAAGAATGTGACTACCAATATGATTATGGTGTTCAATATCACAATGGGCGCTGATTAGGTTATTATCTCCCACTTCAGTTCCGTAACCTAGGTGTACGAAAGCGCCAATTATATTACCCTCGCCAATTTTTGAGGTTTGGTTGAGATACGCCGTGGGATGGATCGCGTTCAGAAATAAATAGCCTTCAGTTTTTAGCAGATTGTAGATTTTTTTTCTTATTTTCATGTTGGAAGTTATGGAAAGACAAAGGTGAGTACAATTTTTTTCTTTAAAAATTTTTTCTAAAATTTTTATTCCTCCAAATATCGGTTTGTTCCAAATATATTTTCCCCAAAGAAGCTGATTATCATCAAGAAAGCCAATAATCTCATTTGCTGTATCACTGCTCAAGATATCAGCAACAACTTCTCCACCATTGCCAGCACCAATAATCAAGATTCGTTTTGGTTGATATGAATTAGTCTGTGTGCTTAATTTAATATTCTTTTCTAAGAACTTTTTTATATCCTCCTCTATAATCCTACCCTCTGGACCAGAACCATTAATTCTTTTTAAATCAACATTTTTTTCCTTTGCCAATCTTTTAGCTGCAGGAGAGGACTTAATTCTTTCTATCTCTACAGAAGAGGTTGGTGTTTCAGCAGTCTTATTTTGGAGGAAATTAATTTCTAGGTTTTTTTTTGATAGTGGTTGTATTTGTATCTTGCTCAAATCTGGAAGTGGTTCTTGAGCTTCACCTATTAAAGCCAGTGGAGTTAGAATCGGAACTGTTTTTCCCGACTGGATCAAAATTTTTCTTAAAAAGCCAGAATACTCTGCTTCTATCTCAATAAGAGCTTTTGCGGTTTCAATTTCAAATAAAGGCTCTCCTTTTTTAATTTCTTCCCCTTCTAATTTTAGCCAAGCAGCTACTGAAGCTTGTTCCATGTTTGGTTCAATTTTTGGAAGGATAATAATATGCATGGTGTTATCTATTTTTAATTTTTGATAATGCTTCTACAATATCTTGTTTTGATGGAAGCGTAGCTTTCTCTAAAGTTGGGCTGCAAGGGATGGGGATATCTTTCGCTGCTACACGTTGAATAGGGAAATCTAGATAATCAAAACAATTTTCCATAACTTTACTTGCTATCTCAGCCCCTATACCCCCCGTCAAACATCCCTCTTCAATGATAATTACTTTCCCAGTTTTCTTCACAGAAGTAGAAATAGTTTCCATGTCCAAAGGAGCTAGGCTTCTTAAATCAACTATTTCCACACTTAAATTGCTTTCTTTTGCTGCGGCTATACTCTCTTGCAGATAGCGAGAATAAGTTATGATAGTAACATCATCTCCCAATTGAATTACTTTTGCTTTTCCAATAGGCAAAAGGTACTCTTCCTCTGGGACTATCCCTCTTGTTGCATACAATAATTTATTCTCAATAAATATCACAATATTGTTATCGCGAATTGAAGCTTTAAGTAATCCTTTTGCATCATAAGGAGTTGAGGGGTAGACTATTTTTAACCCAGGAATGCTTATGAGCAATGGTTCTAGACTTTGTGAGTGAGTTGCACCATATCCTCTTCCTCCACCAGCAGCAGTTCTGATAACTAAGGGAACTTTCAATTGACCATTAGAAACATGATGATATTTTACCGCATGGTTTAATAATTGATCCATACATAAAGTAAGAAAATCCATAAACATTATTTCAACAATTGGTCTCATTCCACCGATAGCACAACCAGCTGATACCCCTACCAAGGCTGCTTCAGACATAGGTGTATTTCTAATTCTATCTAATCCAAATTTTTGAACAAAACCTTTTGACACTCCAAAAGCTCCCCCATAAGTTCCAATATCCTCACCAAGCATAAATACTTTAGAATCTCTTTCTAGTTCTTCAGTAAGGGCTTCTCGTATTGCTTCTATGTAGGTTATTTCTCTCATGGTAGTCCACCTTCAGAACACCAGCAATGATCTAAAAGAGACGCTTCAGGAGGAAAAGGCGAATTTTGTGCAAAAATTGCCGCAGCATCTAATTCCTGTTCCACTTCTTGGTGTATACGCTTAAAAGTTTCATTACTTTCACCATATCTTTCTTTGATAATTTTTTCGTATTTTTCAATTGGATCTTTTTTAAGCCACTGTGCTTCCTCTTCTCTAGTTCGGTAAAGAAATAAATCATTCTTTGAGTGTCCGCTAAAGCGATACGTTTTGCATTCTATGAAAACAGGCCCTAAACCTGTACGTGCATTTTGTACTGCAGAGCTCACTGTTTCTTTTACCATCTCTATATCATTCCCATCAATAGTTATTGATTTCATTCCGTATGACTCTACTCTTTTTGAGATATCTTGAAGGACCATGCTTTCTTTGGTGTGAGTTGACATTGCATAAAGATTGTTCTCACAAAGAAAAATTATAGGAAGTTTCCACACCGCCGCAAGATTCAGGGTTTCATGATAATGCCCCTCATTGATAGCTCCATCTCCTGAAAATGAAAGTACTACTCTGGGCTCTTTTTTTAGTGCAAAAGCCAGGGCTATCCCCGTCCCAGTGACCGCAGTCCCTCCGGTAATTCCATTAGCAATGAAGTGATGTTTCCAAGACATGACATGTTGCGTTCCGCCTCTTCCCGAACAGAAACCGTCGACCCTGCCCATCAGTTCAGCCATTAAGTTATTTAAAGGAAGTCCTCTAGCTAAAGCGTGACCATGACCCCGATGGGTGCTCATCACTACATCATCTTCTTGAATGGCTGCACAGGCACCAACTGCAGAAGCTTCTTGTCCGATAGAGAAATGACAAGTTCCATGCACTTGTCCGTGAGTAAATAAAAAATCCATTTTCTTTTCAAAAAAACGAATACGCAACATTCGTCGGTACAATTCCAAAGCTTCTTCAAGTGGGAGTGCCATGTGGATATTCTAAACTTTTTTGATTATGAAAATGAATTGAAGAAGTGGGGAATTTTTGCTTGACATTGTTCCTTCATTTTGTCGAAGCTTACTTTTCCTTGACCGAGAACTTCTTCCACGCTCGTCATGACATCATACCTAAATCCGCAGGCATTTATAGGTGTAAAGTAATTAAGGTCAGTTGAAACATTAAACGCAAAGCCGTGCATGGTCACAATATATTTATTCCCTTGGGCATCAGAGCCGGCACTTTTTGTTTCAATACCTTGAGCAGCTATTTTTTTATGTTCTCCTTCTAAACGGTACCATGCTCCTCGGATATTTTTTCCGTAAATATCAACTTCATTTTGTCGCGAATACGCAGCAATGCCCTGCTCATTGGCCAAAGATAAGGTAAGTTCTTCTATTGCATCTACAAAACGACCGATAGCTGGAAGGGGGATTTTAAAGATAAAATAACACACTAATTGACCAGGCCCATGGAAGGTAATTTTTCCACCCCTATTCACATTAAAAATTGGTGCAAGCAGAGGATATTTTATTAATTTGCTTTTATCTACTAAATCTTTACCCAAAGTATATACTGGAAAGTGTTCTACCATTAGTACCATATTTGGAATTTGTTCATTAATTCTTTGCAATCGCAGCGTTTCTTGTAGCGTTAGTGATTCGCTATATTCCATTTTTCCAAGATCTTTGATTTCTAAATCGGTACTCCTTTCTTTTTTTGGAAGTGTGGTTAGTGTATCCATTCTTTTCAATTTGCTTTCAAGGTTGTTTTGATCTAGCATTGGTTCTTTTTAATTGCTATATCTCTGCTTTTTATTGACTATGAATCTTTGTTCGTTGTTCTAGAGCATTATGGACGGCTTCAAGAATAGCTTCCGAAAGGGTGGGATGGGGAAAAATAAATTCTTTTACCTCTAAAGCGTCCTTTCCTAATAGAGGAATAGCGACCCCAATAAGTTCAGAAGCATGGTTTCCAATGATAGATGCCCCAACTATTCTGTTTTCTTCCAAGTATACTTTTACAAAACCATTTATGTTCCCAGAAGCTATTGCTTTTCCATTGGCAAGGAAGAATGCTTTTCCTTGCAGTTTAGTTTGCACTCCAACTGAGGCAATTTCAGGATACGTAAAAATGCACTTTGGAACTTTGGAATAATCCATTACTCCTCTTTGTCCCATAATGTTCTTGGCAGCAATAAGGCCTTCCCAAGTTGCAATGTGAGCAAGCTGGTATTTCCCAGCTACATCACCAATAGCATATATTGAAGAAAGATTTGTTCTCATGTGCTTATCTGTAAAAATTCCTTGTCTACTAAAAGAAAGACCTATTTTCTGTAATTCTTCTGCCTCGAAATTGGCTTCTCTACCGATAGCGACTAACAAGATTTCAGTCTCAATATTTTCAGAGCAACCACTTTGAAGATTTTTTACATTTATTTTTACTTTACTTTCTTTTTCCTCAACTAAAAGTACTTCTCTGTTGCAAAGTAATTTAATATTTTTCTTGGTGAGACTTTTTATCAAGAATGATCTTACTTCCTGATCTTCCTGAGGAAGAAGCGAAGGCAAGTTTTCTATGATAGTGATATTTACCCCCAAAGTATTGAACAGTGAGGCATATTCCAAACCGATATATCCCGCGCCAACAATGACTATGCTTCTTGGAAAGACTTTTCTCTTAAAAATTTGCGAAATTTGGTCACTGGTAATTACTTGGGAAGAAAGGCATGTTCCAGGCAATAATCTTGGACGAGAACCAGTGGCAATAATAATATTTTTTGTTTTAATAATTTCTGATTCGTTATTTTTAAAATGAACTATTACCTCAGAAATAGATTTTATTACTGCTTTCCCTAGGAGTAATGAAACTCCTTGCTTTGAGAGCAAAAATGAAACTCCTTGTTGGACTTTTTGAGCTGCTTCTTCAGCTGATTTCCATAAAGAGAAAGTATCCACTAATGGTATGGTCAAAAAAATTCCTTTCTTTGCCTCCTCTTGCACTGTCTCAAAAAGTGCAGCCTTAGCAAGAAGAGTTTTTGTAGGTATACATCCTAATTTTGCACATACCCCTCCAAGTGTCTCTTTTTCAATTAAGCAAGCTTTTCCCCCAAGTTCAGCGATATGAATAGCGGCGTTATATCCTGCCGGACCACCACCAATAATAACAGCGTCAAATTCCGTTTCATTAATTTTTAGTTGATTCATGGTTTACGTAATTGTAATTAAAGTGTTATCAAATATTGGTAAGGTAGAGTTATCTTGGATGCTTCGATTCATTTTTTGAGTAAGATGAAATTGTAGTTTGTCTGCCCGATACGAACTTCTTACCAGCGGACCGCTTTCTACATGTTTAAATCCCAATCCTAATGCTATTAATCTCCACTTTTCAAATTGGTTGGGGGTGTAATATTTTTTAACTGGCCAATGCATTTCTGTTGGTTGTAGATATTGTCCTAGGGTAAGAAAATCACATCCTCTATGTATGAGGTCTCTCAAAGTTTTTTCTATTTGTATCTCTTCTTCTCCTAAGCCAAGCATCAGACTAGATTTTGTTTTCTGGAGTAGATTTACCTGTTTAATCTTGCCAATGAGCTGCAGAGACAAAAGGTAATTACCTTGTGGTCGAACTTTAGAAAATATTTCTTCTACCGTTTCGATATTATGACTCAAGACTTCTGGTTGTATTTGTACAATTGATCTTAAGGATTCAAAATTGCCCTTGAAGTCGGGAATGAGTAGTTCTACTGCACATTTTGGATTTAATTCTCTTATTTTATCCACCGTTTCGACAAACATGCATGCCCCGCCGTCAGGAAGATCATCCCGATTTACTGATGTTATTACGACATAACTTAAACCCAACTGCTGAACAGCTTTAGCTACACGTTCTGGTTCGGTTTTATCAATGGTTACAGGCTTTCCTGGTGCGACATGACAATAGTGACAATTTCGAGTACATTTGTTACCTAAAATCATAAAAGTGGCTACGCCGTGGCTGAAACACTCTGCGCGATTGGGACAAAGTCCCTCTTGACAGATAGTGTTCAATTTTAATTCTGAAAGAATCGAAATGGTGTGATCAAATTGAGAGGGAGAACTATATCTTACTTTTAACCATTCAGCAAATTTTTTATTTGATAAATTGTCTACCATGGTCTTATTTTATATTTTTTATTACTTGGATAATCTTTTGTGCCACTCCCGTTTCGTAAGGATATTTTATTCTCTGGATTCTTTGCAGTTCACTCTCCTGTTGGAGAAGACTTAAAGCAGTTGAAACTATTTTCTCTTCTTGGGTACCCACTAAGATATTTTTACCTGCTTTTACTATCCTTATCCATTCCGTTTCATTGCGTACAATCAAACAGGGCTTATTGCATACCAGTGCTTCTTCCTGAATGCCACCACTGTCACTCATACAGAAAAGGCAGCTTGATAACAGGCCCAAAAAGGTAAGGTAGGGCTGCGGCTCTAGTACTCTTATTTTTGGATTTAAGGTTATTTTATACTCTTGAAGCGCTTTTTTGGTTCGGGGATGAATGGGAAAAATGAGGGTGGTTTCTTCTGCCAGTTGATTCAAGGAGGCGGTAATTTGCTGTAGATTCTCTACTCTATCAGTATTTTCTGCACGATGAAGAGTAACTAAGACAAATTTATCTTTTTCTAATCCAAATTGTCGGCTAATCTCAGTTTCATTTATGAACTGTTTATTTCTCACGATAGCATCAAACATAGTGCTTCCAAGCATAAAAACATTCTTGGTTATACCCTCCTGCCGTAAATTTTCTACACTTACCTCATCGGGGGCAATTAAATAGGTTGCTAAGTGGTCAGCGATAATCCTATTGATTTCCTCAGGCATGTTCCGGTTAAATGACCGGCAGCCGGCTTCGATATGCATTAAAGGCAGATGTAATTTCGCAGCAGCTAGGGATGCAGCAGGTGCAGTATTGGTGTCTCCTTCAACAATAACCAAGCTCGGTTTTTCTTTCTGTAGAATTTCTTCAACTTTTTCTAAAATCATGGCAGTTTGCTTTCCCTGAGCCTGAGAGCCAATGTGAAGATTATACGTTGGTGTGCGCAGCTGTAGCTCTTTAAAAAAAACTTGGTCCATAGCATAATCATAATGCTGGCCAGTATGAATGAGTATATGTTCAGAAATTCCTTCCAGAAGAGGTATCAGTGGTGAAAGTTTGGTAATTTCTGGCCGGGTGCCAAGTATGGTTGTAATTTTCATAGCTCTCTTCCAACTGTTTTATAGATGACAATCCTCCCCATCAAATTTAAATGGCTTTTAATTGTGCTTAGCAATTTTATTTTGGAAACACCATATTGTCGCACTTGTAACGATGCTGGGAGTTCTTTTACTGTATATCCTTTCAACACAGCTTTAATCAAAATTTCGGAGACATATAAGAAGTTATTAGCTTGGCTATGTACATTCTGTAGCACCTTTCGTTTATAGACCCGCACCATGGCACTATGAGTATAAATACCAGAACTTAATAGATATTTATAGATCAACGAAGCGCTTTTGCTGAGAAGGATACGGTAAGCAGGAACGTTGTTGACTTTCCCAAGTGGGTGATAAGGAGATACAGTGACGATATCGGTGTGCTCATCAAGCAGCTGGAGCATTTCTAGAATGAGAGAAGGAGGATAAGTACAATCACTATCTAGAGCAGCAACGAGATCTCCGCTTGCATGCGTGAATCCTGTTTTTAAAGCAGCACCCAAATTTTTATTGACTTCATGCTTAATAATTTTCACGCTAGACCAATTTCCAAAATATTGATGTAGCAATTCATTAGTACGGTCATTGCTACCATCATCCACAAAAATGACCTCTAATTTATAGGTTTTGCAAAGCTCTTTGGCAACCGGACGCAATTGCTGAACTAGCTGAGGAATCCCCTCTTCTTCGTTATAGCACGGGATGATAATAGAGAGGCTAGGCTTTGACATAGAGCTATTTTTCTACGTTTGACTTTAAAAGGTTTATGATTTTTCTAATTATGGAGGTATGTTAATTTATATGAGCTAATTAATAAGCTTATATTTTTTAACTAAAGTTTAGTATGTTTTTTTCTTTAAAGATAATTGACTTTCCCATTATTTTCTAACTTTATTTCTTCTTTTTCTTTTCTTTTCAGGATGGATTTATATTGTCTGATAAAAATAAGAATCAAAGAACCAGAAACAATGATAAGATAGTAGGAAATAATCCTATCCAACAGCACCGCACTTTTAACCAGACTGGCTGGCACGGAGGATTCAAATTGGGACAGTAAAGAAGCTCCCGACAATTCCGTTACTCCTACCCCTCCAGGGATAGTAGAAATAACACCAATCAGCAGGGAAGAGATAAAGGTAAAGGCTACTACTGCGACTGAGGGGTGTATACCTAAGTAATAGAGCACGGCATAAAATCTTGCTACTTCAAAGACGTTTCCAATTATGGAGAGTAATCCTAGGTATATCATTGATTTTTTTGATTTTAGTATGCCAAAACTGAGCAATGCTTGTTCAGTAAAGGTTATTCCTTTTAATTTGAGTTGTTCAGAAAGAGGCAGGATGCTTACTATTTTCCGGGTAAGAAATAATAATAATGTGGGAAATAAGGCTACCATCATTATTCCCCCTAATAATACCACAGCTAATATGAAAATGATATTGATACTTACTAGCCCCAGAGGTGGAAGGAAGAACAATGACAATGCCAGAAACAATACTAAAGTAAGGAGATCCAGCACTCTTTCCAGAACTAGTGCTGATAAAGATTGCGACAAAGGCACTTGGTAAGCATTTTTTAGTACCAGCGGCTTAGCTAACTCTACTCTCCCAGGGAGAATGCTTCCCGCAGCTACTCCCGCAATAATAGAAGTAAATGAAAATCCTAGGGGGATAGAAGCCTGAGAAATTGAGTGCACCAACACTTTCCATCGCCAGGCTTTAAAGAAGATATTTAGAAAGGTCATCGATAAAGCTACTATCACTAATAGGGCTAACTGAGAAATTGGAATAGCCATTAAACTGTCTTGTATCCCCTTGGTATCTAAGGTAGCAATAAAAAAGATCAGCACAGCTATACCTAACAATAAAAGCCCACGCTGTATAATTTTGCTGGTTTCCATTATCTTCTTACAGTAAGTTATCTTCTTACTGTGAAGTTTGATTTTATATAGGTTGTGGATTTTGAGGGATGCCAATTTTATTTCTTTTCTAAGTTTAACAATCTTTATATAGCTCTTTTTATCCAAAACGGCTATGGAATTACCCCCGCGGCGCAGCCTGTCACGGAGCATTCTCTATGCTTTCTTGCTCATTCTCTTACTGGGAGGTATACTGCGCTGGTATGATCTCGGGAAAGAGAGCTTCTGGACGGATGAGGCTTTTTCCGTGCATCATGCCCAGGAGGAGCATGTTTCAGAAGTTATTACTAAAGTGTCTGAAACGGAAGCAGCTCCACCCCTCTATTATATTATTCTCCATTACTGGGTATCTTGGGCAGGAAGTTCAGAAGTAGCAGTTCGTTTTCCTTCTTTTCTCTTTGGAGTTTTATCTATTATCATTTTCTTTATAATTATACGCTTATTCTTTGAATATAGAATAGCTCTCCTTTCATCTTTGTTCATGGCAACTTCAATGCTGCAAGTTCTGTTCGCTCAGGATGCGCGGATGTATAGTTTGTTTACTTTTCTTTCTCTCAGCACCACTTATTTTTTCATTCAACTCTATCTCCAATTAAGGGAACAGAAAGCTAGGTTTTTGGATTATACCAAATATGCCATCACGCTTCTCGCTTCACTTTATACTAATCATATGGTGGTTTTTCTAGTTGTCGGCTATACTTTTGTGCTGCTGTGGAATAATTCTAAGAAAGAAGTCTGGAAAAAGTGGCTCTTAATTCATCTTGTGGTATTGGTGATGTCAATTCCGCTGATTCCAATTATGTATGCTCAATTTTTTTCTAAGAGTGCGGGTCTAGTTGCTTCTTTAGTGGCTAAAAAAGTGCCGGTCTTTTTGGCAAATCTTGGATTGGTTATGTTTGCTCTCCCTTTACTTGCTCTTATGGTATTAGTCCTGCTGGGCATAATCTTTAAGGAAAAAATCAGAAAGAGCGCTACTTACAAAATCCCTGATATTTTTATTGTGGTTGGTGTCCTCATTTTTAGTGTTGTCTATCTCTATCTCTCCTTTCGTTCGTTAACCCTCTTCAACATACCTATCACCCGTTATCCCATCACTACCTCTTATTTTCTCATCCGGCATTCTTATTTTTTGGTTCCTTTGGTATACCTGTATACAGCTTGGCGTATCCATAAATTTAATTTTAGGGTGTTGGCTTGGTTCTGTGTAGGGATGATACTGCTTACCAATGTTATAGCTCTGAGCGCTTATTATACTCACAGCACCAAGCCGGAATGGAAAGAAGCAATGGGATTCATCTCTGAGCACACTCCGTCAGCTCCGCTTATTTTGTTAGATAATGGGGGATTTTCCAATGAATTTATAGCGCGGTACTATGCGCGTCAGGAACAACCTTTCATCAAATTAACCTGGTCAGAAGAGGGGAGGAAATTCCGCCAGATCGATGAAGAAGTGCTTTCTCGGCAGCTGGCCTATCGTCCTGATTTCTGGCTGGTCCTTTCTCGTAATTCTAAGACGGATGATTATTACAAAAATCTGCTGGATTCACGCTACCAGCTGGTGGTATCCAAGGAGTTTTATCTGGTTAAGGTGTATCATTACCGCAACCCAGAGGTTCGTTTACAAAAATAAGGCTGGCCACATTGGCGCCACCGCCGTGCTGGGTACGTGGAAACTTTACTTAACAAAAAAGAAGGTTTTAAAAGTCACTGCGATTTCTAGTAGGTATGGATTCAGAAATACTGCAAAAATGCATCAAAGCAGGCAAGATTGCTGCCCAGGTTCGTCGGGAAACGGCAGCCAGGCTGGAAAAGCCGGGCGCTTCTTTCTTAGAGTCGCTGGACTTTGCTGAGGGACGCATCCTGAAATTAGGCGGGCAGATTGCCTGGGCGCAGATGGCTCTCAATGACGTTGCGGCCCATTTCTGTCCGGAAGAAGATGATACGCAGGTATCTCAGGAAGGCGATTTAATCAAAGTTGATATCGGGGTGCATATCGATGGATATATCGCCGATAATGCCATGGCGGTGGAAGTGGCGACCAAGGAATATACTGACCTGATTAAGGCAGCGCAGAATGCCTTGAAATCGGCTATCAAACTGGTTCGTCCCGGCTGCCAGCTCTGGGAATTGGGTGAGGCACAGTATTCTGAGGCTGAAGCGCTTGGTTTTACTACTGTCAAAAATTTATCCGGGCACACTATTACTCCTTATACTGTTCACGGTGGTGTTTCTATTCCGGCATTTAACAACAAAGATAAGACTGAACTTCAGGAAGGCTGGCAGGTCGCCATTGAGCCATTTGTGACCAATGGACAGGGGATGATACGGGAAAAAGGGAAAGCGACGGTTTTTATGGTGGAAGCAGAGAAGGGGGTACGTTCACTGTATGCCAAGAAAATTCTGGAGCAAGTGAAACCGCAACAGGGTCTGCCTTTTACGACGCGATGGCTTACAAGAAAGCTAGGGAAGGGGTCGGCGGTCTTAGGATTGCGGGAATTGCAGCAATCGGGAATCATTCATGCCTACCCTCCGCTTTCTATTTATACACTTCATCAACCAAATACTTATATATATTATATATTCCGCTTACTGCATGAATATCCATTCGGTGGCATTTGCTGCTTTGCTCAAGGTGCTTTCTTCTTCTGCCTTTGCTTCTCCTGCCTCTGCCCATGAAGAGCCACAAACGACGGTGCAAGTCTATCAGGATAATACTCCTGAACAAGTAAATGTTCCTCAAGAGGAAAAATTAAGCCTTACCTTACGATATGGCTTTCTGTGGCGGAAGGGGGAAAATCCTTCTCTGCTTCGCTACACGGTCAAAGGATCATCGTTAGGCATTAACGGTTACTTGGTAGGCATTCGCTTTCTGGAAGAAAACCCAGAACGGACTGCCCCAGAAAAAATTTCTGTTATAGGGTTGGAACTGGAAGGAACACGAACCTTTCGGACCTATGAAGCAGACATTATGTTTGGGTATGAATTGTACCGCATATCAAATAATTTTCTTAACCTTTCTCTTGCCGGGCAAATCATCGGAGGGATGCTTCTGGACACAAATTACTTTGAGGGAAGAATGAGTGATGGACAGAGCCAAAGAATCCCCGGGAATATGACTTTGGACTTTCTCCTTGGTGGGGGTTTGCAGGGAGAAGCAGCTTTTCATCTGCCGGTGCGATGGACGGCCATTCCGTTAAGTATGGGGGGAGGAGGAACCTTGGAATACCTTAGCGAGCAGGTAAGCCTTACTGAGCCATATACTGGACTTAACGGAGAAGTTCACCTCTTTCTTCGGATTGCTAGAAATGAACTTTAATCTTTCTTCATCTTCGGCAATATTTTATAGGTAAAGAGTGCTGCGGCAATAATAATTGCCCAGAATAATATCCAGGAGATGAGCTTGAAGGCGAATAATACTATATTAGCTATCAGTAAAAGAGCCCCCAGGATTCCAAGCAACTGCATTTTGTTCATGTCAACTTTTTCACTACGTCCGTCAATTTTAAGGCTTGCTGTTCTCCACTCTTCATGTTCCGCAGCAGTAATTTTCCTGCTTTCAATTCGTTGTCTCCGATAATAAGGGCGAAGGGAATTCCTAAAGTACTGGCATATTCTAAATTCTTGCCCACTCCTCGTTGATTTAAATCAATGCTGGCAGGAATCCATTTCTCGCGTAATTGCTGTACTATTTTTAACGATTCTTTCTCAGTTTTAATGGGTATAACCAGCACTTTGGTAGTCATTTCCGGCTCTTGGTTCTGTTCTTTCAGCACTTCCATGATTGGCTCTAAGCCAAAGGCAACTCCAACGGCAGGAACTTGGCGGTTGCCAGCCATGAATTTTCCGATCATGCTATCCCATCTTCCCCCGGCAGCTAAGGAAGAGGTGACTTTTGATTTTTTCAAATAGGCTTCAAACACCGTTCCGGTGTAGTAGGCTAATCCGCGGGCGAGGGAAACGTCAAATTGAGCGATGTTTACACCGAGGGCTTGCAGATAGCTAAATAGTTCTTCTAATTCTTTGATCCCTTCTTGCCCTTCGGGACTGGCTACTTTCTTTTTGATCTCAGCGATGGTCATTCCGGGTTTAATCAATGAAAATAGGTCTTTTATCTGAGCGGTGGTAAACTGTCGTTCTGCCAGTTCTTTCTCCACTCCTTCTTTGCCAATTTTATCGAGCTTGTCAATGGCGATAATCGCATCCTCTTTCTGCTCTATTTTGGCCTGTTCTAAAATCCCGTTGAGGAGTTTCCGATTATTGACTTTGACGATTACATCCAGATTCAGTTTACGAAAGGCAGTTTGCGCAACGGCGATGATTTCAGCGTCGGCTATCATCGAAGAACTGCCAATGATATCCACATCACACTGCCAAAATTGGCGAACTCGTCCGGCTTTAATAGGTCCATCGCGAAAGACGATGCCCATCTCATAGCGCTTGAAGGGCATTTTCAAGGTGGGATTCATGGCTACGTATCTTGCTAAAGGAACGGTTAAATCAAACCGTAATCCTAAGTCACGATTACCTTGATCTTTCAATTTGAAAGTTTCTTTGAGAGCATCTGACGCTTCTCCTGCGGCAAATTTAGCTGCGAGAGTTTCATAGCGTTCCAGGATGGGTGTTTCTAAGGGCAGGAAGCCGTACAGTTCAAAGACCTCTTGCAGGATATTTTTCACTTTATTTTGAGCAATCTTCTCTTGCGGCGAGATGTCACGCACGCCTTTAGCAGTTTGGAGTTCCATTCTATTCACCTTTATCTTCTCGTTTATATGCTTTTTCATCAAATGACCCTCTATACTCAGTGGGTTGTTTCTCTTTATCTACCATAATTGGCGGTGGAAATATCCGACAGTCTTTTCCGAAGATATCCAGTCCTTCATCGGCTAATCGTATTCTTTCTTCTATTGTTAATGGTTTTTTCTGATTCATGTTCATTTTTTCTCCCCGCTTAGAGCCCGGTCGGCTAAGGCCTGCGGGAGAGAATTGAACTCTCATCCTCAGATCCACAGTCTGAGATGCTGCCACTGCACCACCGCAAGCATGAAGTTATCTAGCAAAGCGGATGGTGGTGAATCGAGGTAGAAATACCTAGCCTGATTGTTGGTTCAAAAAGAGAAGTATAGATACAACTAGTAAAATCTTGACTGACAATGAAGATAATCACTTTTGATATCCATAATACCTAGAAAACAGAGCCAGTATATAAATATTGCTATTTTAGTGTAACTTCATAGTAAATATTATAAAGTATACTACTCTTAATCCCGTATGCCAGACATAACCGACTCATTTATACAGGGACGGCGGGGAGAACAGGATTTCATCAATTATCTTGCCGCACGGCAGGATGGAGTCCACGTCTGTGATGTTTCTGCTCTACCTTCTTTTCGGCTAAAGGGTATTGATATTGTATTTTATCGTACGATGCAGCCAAACAAAGCCATAGCAGATGAAAGCGAACTGGAGCGGCTGGTACAGGAAAAAATCAGATATGAAGACGTGCAGGATTCTCGCTGCCGGCGGTATACTTTTGAGATCAAGAGCTGCTCGGTCATTGGCAGAACGGGAAACTTCTTTCTTGAAACGATGAGCAACGTGGAAAAAGGAACTCCAGGCTCTTTCCTGTATACTCATGCCAATTATTACCTTTACTATTCCCTTACTGAAGAATTGTTTCATTACCTGCCCATGCCGAAAACGAGGCAGTGGGTGCTGGTGCGAAAATTTCCAGAAAAGGTAACCTCTACGAGCATGGAGGGAATAGTGCAGTACCATACCAAAGGCTTAGTGGTGCCTCGCAGGAATTTGCTGGAGGCGAAACAGTTGGGGATAACAGTGCAAATCAATCCCTTTAGTGAGCACAGGGAATGCTCTAGAACATCCAAATAAAAAGGGCGGCCGGGGAGACTTTCGAGCACAAAAGCTGTTTCGTCTTGGTGGGCTTTACGTCCGCCCTTTGGTGCAGCTTTGTCAAAGATGCGAATCGAACTCCCGTCTCGGGATCCACAGTCCCAAATACTAGCCGTTATACGACGGCCGCCATTAAAAACCTAAGAAACCTGCCTCTTTAAAAATCTTTACCCAACAACTTTATATTGTGGAGGAAGTGTTACATCTTCTTCCTGGAGCTGTCCTACCGCTATCTTGGTAAAGGTATGCTTTTCTTTGATTATACCATCGGCATCATATATTACCTGCCGTAAAGGCAACCCATAATACTTGTCGACTGATAAGCGTTCTTTATTGCCGGCAGGGTTGGTGTACTCGATGATGGTTAAGGCCCGGTCATCAAAGGTCTCGCTTCCCACGCTTTCCGCATAGTTTACCTGATTCATTATTTCTACCGGGCTGGGATATATATTCTCTTTCTCAATATCGATCTCAAACGCTTGATTCCAGATATCGCTGCAGGTTATCCCTGATTTATCGCAGATGCCAATAGCTTTTTGGGCGTCAAGGTCCAGGTAGACTTTGTTATAATACACTTCGTTGCGCAACTGTACCGTATCGGTATACACTTTTTTGATTTTGTTTCCGATTCTATACACTTCATAGCCGCGGGCATCCTGGGCATCAAAGGCATAGTTATAATTAGTAGCTTGCTTATTTTTATTTACCAGCTCTTCCATCACTGTATTCATTCGTGGTTTAGGGATAATAATTCTAGGAGCACTTTCCGTTTCCGAGGGTTCAGGGCTGGTTGACCGGCGGCTGTTTTCTTGTTCTTGGGCATTATTTTGAGAAGATTGTTCTTGGGAAACGGTTTCCTGAGAAGGCAGACAGGATACCAGCAGCGCCAGAGTAAGCATCAGTGCAATTAATAATATCACTCTTTTCATATTAAGAGAGAATAGGGAATTATATTTAAACTTTTCTTCAACTGGGCACAATATGTTTTGTGAGTGATGGCTTGGCCAAGAGGTGAGCCGAGAACTGCTATTGTTTATGAGAATTGATTGGTGCTTTCTCGCCTACAAAACTAACTTTCTTTGGACGATACATCAACAAGGAAAGCACGAGGTGAACGGCCTGCCATCACTCACTTTTTGGATTGTGCCTTCAACTGGGTGCAGTCAACTAGTTGGTGTTAGCGTGCTCAGCGTCTTGGCCGCGAGTTCGGCTGATTTCCAGAAATACCTGTTTTTCGAGAGAAATCAGACAATAACTCCTCATACAAAGTAGTTCCTCACTCGCATAGTGGCCTAGACGACGCTGAGCATAATGAACTTGACTGCACCTTTCAACTAAATCATCAGCACTTTTTGCTGCCGTACTACTCGAACCCGTATCTGTCTGGTGTATCCTAAAAAATCTCCACCAGCTTGCAGCGGGAAGGGCGTTTCACTCTGTATCTTAAATTCCTTTCCCTGAAGCACCAGCAGAGGCGATTTATCAATCGCTAAAGCGGCTAACAGCAGGCCCCATACCCTGATGGTTTTGTTGAGCAGGGAGGAATGAGTGTTAACCAAGGCCAGCCCATGGACTTTTCCGTCATCAGGCTTTATCTTGCCGATTAAAGAGCGCAGGGTATATCCGTAATAAGGAACTTTTCCTAAGGTGAGGTTTACACAGTTCTTCCACTCATATTTTTTTCCATCAATCAGGCACTGCCAGGAGTAACTGGCTCGGGAGCCAAAGATGACTTTCGCTCCGGCAACAAAATAATTGGCAAAACCTATCCTCGTTCGTTCCTTGCTCTGACGCATGACTTCAGCGTCCAGTCCCAGCGATAAAAAAGTAGTCTGAATTTTTCCGGAATTCCATTCCAGCTCTAATATATCTAACTTTATTTCCCGGAACTGAAACCATGAGCGGAGGTATTCAAATCGTTTTCCTTTGTAGAAATAGGAGTAGAAAGCATTTCCCGCTCCGAGCGGAAAAAATCCCAGGCGCTTCTTCCAGAAGGGCTTATAGTTCAAAGCACTTTCAAATGACCCGTCACCACCGGCAATAATAATCTGCTGGTCATCTTTGATTTTTTGTTCTATGTTTTCATACATATTTTTCTTCAAGGGGAGATACATGATGGTAGCTTTCCTTCTTTTGGAAAATAATCGGAGCAGGTGCCTTCTATAGGCATCTTTATATCCACTGGACTGTTTATTTGCCAACAAGATTATCTTTTCGTGTTGAATGGTTTTGCCTAATTTCCTTCGCTGCCGCAGGCTTCGGGCATAGACCACACCGTGATGGAGAATAGATCCGAAGGCGAGGATTATAGCAAGGACAGTAAAGAGAATTACCAGCACTGAGTCAATTTGGAGCAAGCTGCCTGATTCTTGGTAGAGCAGCAATTCCTGCGTCAGGAGGGTTATAATAATCCCATACTGGACATAAATCATCATTTTCCGATAGGTTTCTTCTTTGATCAGGACATCTTCCTGGGATGCCAGCCAGCGCACTATTCCAACGACCATGTCCCTGATAATAAAAAATCCTAGTACCCAGAATGAGAATATCCCCTGCAGTGAAAATAAAAACAGTAGCCACATCGCTATCATTTTATCGGCAAAGGGATGAAGGAAGGAAAAGACTTTAGTCCTGGGCTGAAGGTGCTCCATTACTTTTTCATCAATGATATCAATGAGAATTATAAGAACAATCAAAGCCATGCTGATTCTTAATCCAGTGGCTGTATGTATAGCAAGAAGGTAGGTTAGTACTAGCGTCAGGAGTACTCGTACCAAGGTCAGATAATTTCGTACAACCATTGGTATCAGGTAAAGAGAAGAAGTTTAAAAGGTTTTGCTAACTTCACATCCCGTCCATATTCATCCCATATTGACTTGGCCCCGGAGTTTGCTTCTGGGCTGAGCGCCCGACAATAACATCATCAATGCGTAAAATCATTTCGGCTACTTCAGTAGCACTGCTGAGCGCCTGAGTCTTAATTTTTAATGGCTCAATGACTCCTGCTTCCCAGGCATCCATCACCTGTCCAGAAAAGACATTAATTCCCGCCCATTTCTTTCCCTGGTCATGGGCAACCCGTAAATTGGTGAGTACATCAATGGGATCAAGTCCGGCATTCTCGGCCAAAGTGCGGGGGATAATTTCTGTTGCCTCGGCGAAGGCTTGGACTGCTAACTGTTCCCTTCCCTGCAAACTCTGGGCATAGGAGCGCAACCCCTTGGCGAGTTCCATTTCACCTGCTCCGGCTCCAGCGACGACTGTCCCTTCCCGAAGTGCGGCATTTAAGTCGCCGATGGCATCAATCACAGCCCGTTTTACTTCTTCGGCAACATGTTCAGTTCCACCATGGATAAGTAAGGTGACGGCTTTGGGATTGGGGCATTTTTCCACGAAAGTCATTTCTTCATCTCTTATTTTCTGTTGGCGCACTACTCCTGCATGTCCCAGGTCATCAGCAGTTAGTTCTTTCCAGCTGCTGCATACTCGCGCTCCCGTTGCCCGAGCCAGTTTTTCCATATCACTTTTCTTGACCCGGCGCAAGGCGAGTATTCCAGCTTTGGCGAGAAAGTGCTGGGCCAGGTCATCGATTCCTTTCTGGCAGAATAAAACTGTTGTACCACTCGCTTTTATTTTGTTGACCATCTCCCGCAGGGTTCGTTCTTCTTGCTCCAAGAAGGAGTTTAACTGGGCCGGATCTGTAATTTGAATTTTTGCATCAATTTCAGTATTCTTGATTTCCAGCGAATCGTCCAGCAGGGCTACTCGGGCGTTATGGACCTGTTCGGGCATGGAGGGATGGACCCGTTCTTTATCCAGCACTAATCCCTCGATGAGTTCGCTGTGGTCAGTGCTTTCTCCGACTTGTTTTTCTACTTTGATATCGTCAAGGTTGATTTTAATCTTTCCATCCTTGGTTTCCGCGACTTTCCGTACCGCGGTCAAGATTAATCCCGCCAGGTGTTCTTTATTGGCTTCGGCGCCTTTGCCGGTCATGGCGGTTATGGCAATGTTCTGAAGTATCAGCGTGTCTTGGAATGAAACAGAAACTGCAAAGTCTTTCAGTATTTTCTGCGCCTGTATTTCGGCTAGCCGATATCCTTTGGCAATTACGGTAGGATGGATCTCCTGGTCTAAAAGGTCTTCTGCTTTTTTGAGCAATTCTCCGGCAATGATCACTGCTGTCGTGGTTCCATCGCCGACGGCATCTTCCTGGGTTTTGGCCACTTCTACTACCATCTTGGCAGCCGGATGCTCAATCTGCATTTCTTTGAGGATGGTTACCCCGTCATTGGTAACGATGACATCACCCACGGAATCAACGATCATCTTATCCATCCCTTTAGGGCCGAGAGTGGTGCGCACGGCCTGCGCGACGGCTTTGGCAGCGGCAATATTGTTGCGTTGGGCATCCCTCCCGGTGGTGCGTTTAGTATCTTCAGGCATGATGAATATTGGTTGGATAGTGTTTGACATGGTTTATACCCCCTCAAGTAATAACAAATTTCCAGCTTATTTTATAAAGATTGTGGAAAACAACCTATTATTTTATATATTACCCGGCAACAACCCCCAAAATGAAAGTCACTTTGAAGCCGGTAAAGTGCTTAGCAGCACAGCTGCGGGAAGAATTTAGAGATGTGCTCTATCAAGGCAATTCTAGGGCAGGAATTCGCTGTGAATACTGGGATATTCAAGCTGGTGAACGGGTGATAGAAGGAACACCGCTGCGGGTTTCTCAAACTTCTCTCTATCTTGCTCCTGGAGATGCACCTTCACTGAGCCGTCCGTTGAGATTGTCACTCCTTGCCATTACCGATTACCAGCGTGTTGAAAAGCCTGAGATATACCAGTATCGGCTATTCTAAATATCTCTCTTTTACCATCACAATCTTTATTAACTCCTGAAGGCATACTGGTTTTCATGGCCTCGCTGATTTTCTTGGGCACCGCTGGGAGCAGCGCCGTGACGACCAAGCAACTGCGTTCTTCCGGTGGCATTATTCTGCAGGTAGATGATCTACAGTTCCATCTTGATCCTGGGCCGGGGGCGTTGAACAAAGCGAAAGAATATGGCGTTAACCTGCATCATAATACGGCAGTTTTAGTGACTTCTCATCATCTGAATCATTGCAATGACCTGAATGCGGTCATCGAGGCGATGACTCATTCGGGAATCGAACAGCGGGGCATATTGTTAGCCAGCAAGCCGGTAGTTCATTCTGTCGACCATCATCATCCTTTCCTGACGACCTATCACCAGGGATTATTGGAACGCATTATTCCCTTAGAAAAGGATCATAAAGTGGGAATTGAATTAGTGGAGATTAATACTCTTTCTGCCGAGCACACTGATCCCTATGCGCTGGGCTTTAAGTTCTTCTGCCCTAAATTTACTTTAAGCTATTCTGGAGATACTGCGCTTACGTCGCAATTGGTAACTGAAATGGCCGGAAGCGACATTCTGATTTTAAACGTTCCTTACCCGGGGAATAAAAGTGCGGGGTTAAATTTGGATACCGATGCGGCTATCAAAATAATTTCCCAGGTCAAACCAAAACTGGCAATCATGACTCATTTTGGATTGGAGATGCTGAAAGCCGACCCTTTGATGGAAGCGCGGGAAGTGCAGCGGATAACTAATGTGCAAACCATCGCTGCCTATGATGGATTGAAGATTGCGACGGAGGGGTTCGGGCAGTTGAAATCGAATGTCCGGGGATATAGTTAAATCATGACTTGGTATGATGCTGATATAAATGAAGAAGGAGTGCAGGAATTAAATAGATTGTTTGATGACACCCCATTTTCTGTCAGAGAAACACCTGAAGCTGAAAGACCTTGGCAGGTTTCGTATGTAGCACCTGGGACGCAAACCCCTATTTTTGCTTACAATGAAGATACCATTATTATGTATCATGCGGTAATCGCTGACCTCTCCCCAGCCGTGAGAGATGATCTGGAAAGCAGACTGGCAAAAGTTACTTCTTTGGAGAATGTAGTTCAACAAGTACAAAAGTTGCGTTCTGGCAAATGGGAAAATGGGTGGTTGGTTACTCCCTATACTGAAAGACACAATTAATTAATCAAAATTGTTGTGTCTTTCATATATAGTGTGGGGTAAATTTGTTAAATTATTTTTGTCCCGCACTATAAAATCATTTTGTTTTCTCCTACATCACTAACCCAATCAACCACACTACTCCCAATCCAATAAAACATCCAGCGCCAATAAAAGGCATCGCGGGATAAAATTGTTTATCCTTTCCCCACCACAATAAAAAAGCCAGTCCTAACGCGGAGAAGAAGGGTATTACTAAACTCTGCCATAAGCCTATTTCTTTGAGGACTACGCCGGCAAAAATCAATGGAAAGCCAATATCTCCTCCTCCGAGAACTGCAGTTCTTATTTTCTGTAATTTTCCCTTCGCTTCCGGCGGGTGCGCTTTTGGTGCGATGAGTTTATGATTTTGGTAAGGAATTAACAGCCCGGCAAATATGCCGGCTTTGACCTGTGCTGTAGCTATGGTCACCATATGTTTTGATTTCCACACCGCGTAGGCATCGTATACTGCAATCAGCACTATTAAGATGCCCACTGAAAGAAGATTAAAGATGGGCACAAATATTGCTGCCAGCCCCCCATAGATGAATAATTCGGTTATATTCTGCACCCAGAAATTTGGGCGAAATATTTTCCATATACCTAATACTAAAGCCACGGCGAGGGCGATTGCTGTTGGCATCAGCACACTTCCGGCGACGGTCAGCGAGACGGTAACGGCAATCAAGAACCACAGTTTCCAAATCCATTGCAGATTGTATTTGAGCAGCATCCACAACATAGCGGTTCCGATGAGCAGGGCAGCCATGATGGGAATATAAGAAGTCTTTTCCTGCACCGGGGGGCGCTCGCCGATGGGAAGAGCTTTGAACGTGGTTTTTCCAGTAGCAGTGCTTTTTTCAAGGTCAATATACTGGTAGATGATGGCGATTCCAATAAACTGTGCCAGCAGGAAAATGCCTAAGAGAAGTAAGGTGATGGATGCCGTATGTTTCATAGGTGGAGGAAGAAGCATTTCTTTATAAATAGGTTTAACTACTTTAAAAGAACAAAGTTAAGAAACATTTATAAAGTGAGTACCTCTCCAGAAGGGAATAAATATAACCGGTGGTGAAATTATGACAGATGAACAACCTAGTGTTTCTAACTCTTTGGGTGAATTAAGCGATACCGTGACGCGTTTACGGCAAGTTTGTGAAGCTCTTCCTTCGCCTGAAGAAGTGCGCTCCCGAGCGGAGAGCTATCAAGCACTCCAAAGGGAAAATGAATCTTTACAGTGGAAGTTAGGAGATGCGGAAGGAGGACGAACTATTGCTGTTGAAAATTTCAATCAAGTTGATGGTGAATATAGGCAGTACAAAGCTGCTGCGGAACCACAGTTAGCGCTTCTTCAGGAATTTCTTAACGTTGAAAGCGCTTCACCGGGGCATTATCGAGATATGGTAGTGCGAGCAAAAGAATTAGAAGGTTTAGTGGAAGGTCTGGAACGGAAAGTGGGAGAATTAGAAAGTGGGAAAACAGAACTTCAGCGTACCTACGAAGATACTCTTGCTGCTCAACGAGCTACTGAACAGGCTTTGGTGAGCTATAAAAAGGAAACTGCTCCCAAGCTCGATCGTTTAGCTGAATATGATGGCGCGCAGGGGGATCAAAGTTCTCCACAGCACTATATTCAATTAGGAATAGATGCTAGACAGCTGCAAGAGATGTATGACCAGGAGGTTCAGAAATTTGAACAAGAACAGCGGGCGCGTGCCGATTCTGAATTGAGGGTTGCTCAGCTGGGGGCACGGGAAGAGCAAAGCCGTGAGGCGGCGTTTGTTCTGAGCAGGGAACTAGGGAAAGTAATTGACCGGTTAACAGCATTACATCAAGCCGGTTCAGCCTCCTCTTAATTTTTTTCTTTAGAAACATGGGCTCGGGATTAGAAAAGGCGTGGAAGGAGCAAGTTGATTTATTCAGTGTGTTCAAAGTAGATTTGTCTTCTTTTTACTCGCCGAGGCAGGATTATTACCCTTTTCCTCCTCTTGCTTCTGATGAAAGGCTGCAGCGGCGAAAAATAGAGGGTGAGGATGTTCGTTTGAGCCAACGGGTGGAACTGAAATATAAAGAGTATCTTCGGAATCTTCACCCTGGCAGTCTGGGGGGAATTCCTGATGAGTATCAAGAGACCGGAAGACGCCTGATGATAGAGCTAGGAAGAATAAGAGAAGATCTCCTTTCCGATGATAATTTCCAAACGAGATACTTTCCTGAATTTAATGTCTCGGCTTCTCTGATGGTGGTGTATGTCCTTAGCCTGTCGAGGCAAAATCATTACCATAAAGTCCCTACCTTTAAGTCAGAGCTGGATGAATTCCTTCGTGATATACCGGTGGTTAAAAAAGTTTCTCAGTGGCGCATCGGGGAACTCAAGGAAGAACAGCAAAAAGCACAGGAAGCAGAGCGATTAGTTGCACAGCTTCGAGGGGAGGTGGAGACGGCTGATAGTAACCGGCACCGTACTGAGGAAGAACTTCAGGAAGTAAGGAGAAATCATGGACAGTTGGTTCAAGCCCATCTGCGGACTGCTGATCGATTAAAAGCCTATGAGCGAATTACTTCTGATGCGTCCCCGGAACATTATCTTGAAACGATGTCGGAAGTTTCGCTGTTGCAGGGTGATTTATTAATAGTTAATAGGAATGTACAGCGTACCAGGGAGGCTATTCACCAGCTTAGTCTAGGATTGGAAGGATTCGTCACTGCTTATCGCGGGACAGAGGAAGAATCCTAGGAGAATCCAATAAAATTGGTTGCTATTTTTTTCTGTTCCTGCCGTGAGGTTCTGACAAAGTCAGAAAAGAGAGGAACTTTAATGGGCACGGCAAATCGAGTGAAAGTTGATGTTACTAAGGCTTCTCCTTTATCTAATGCCGCAATATTGCGGTTGTCCTGAGTCAAATCCTGGGGTGATGATTCCATCACTGCTACACGTTCCGAATTCATTTCCAGGCCTAAAATAATCTTGGTATTCATGTTGGCCAGAATGTTCTTGGGTATTTCGGAAGGTAATTGGGTAATGGCAATCAGCCCAACTTTAAATTTGCGCCCTTCCCGGGCAAGGCTTTCAAAGATATTGCTTCCTTGTTCTAATACTTTAGTACCTAGTACTCTTGGTGCTTCTTCCAGCACGACGGAAACAACGGGCTTATCCTCTAATTGACCGTTCTTCTTATAATATTTATATCGTTCAAAGATATCGGTGGTAATCATGCTGCCCACTAAAATTTCAATGGCACCGGCGAAGTAGCTGGTATCAATAATGACAATTTTTCCCTGCTCGAGATTTTGGCAGATTTCGGCAATGGTGTGTTCACCGGCAATCTCATCAAAAATTCCTTGGCAGATAATCCGGCCGTTTTCTAGCTCTAGCCCCAGGAGGGAAATCAGTTTTCGTTTTACGACCGCAATAGTATCTTCATGGAAGGAAACTCCTTCCACCTTACGTTCTTCGATGATGCTTTTAATCCATTCTTCCCTAAATTTGCGGTAGTAGACATACAAGCATTGGCGCTGGGGGTCAGTTAAAGGAATCGCGCCTTGGAAATGGTCTGGCTTCAGTTTTTTAAGGTTGATTTTTAAGGAGCTTGCACCTACGGGGGGCTGGCTGGGAGTGAAGTAACGTATCTTTTCTTTTTGAGGATGATCTTTTAAGCCCAGTCCGGTCCGGCCGTAATATTCATCATGGGGGTCTAAGACCAGCACACCGGCGTAATCCTGAGATGCCAAGTCCCAGAGCATACAGGACATGAGATTACTTTTTCCTTTTCCGGTAGACGCTGGGATTAATACATGATGGCTCAGCGTTTCTTTTCCCGGCAGAAAAATATCAAAATCCATCTCCCGGCTGCCGCTGCGTAATTTTCCCAGGAAAAAAGGGAAGGTAGGTTTAGTAATAAAAGTTAAATCTTCTTTTTCAATAGCCCGCACTTGGGCGAAAAAGGCAGGTAACTTTTTGCAGGTTTTGCTCTCTGACCCGATGGTGAGGACGGGCTTGAGCAAAGCTAGCTGATAGTTGCGCAATCGTTCATCCATCAGGGGAAAACTTCCTTCTTCCAAATTCATGCCGGCGACCATCTCTAAGTTCTGGGGGGAAATCTGACTGGCGTAAAGGAGATCATACACCTGAAGGATGAACTTGTCGCTGTGGTCTTCGATAACGACCAGTTCGCCCAATTCTACCTTTTGGTCAGATTTGATGCGCATGGCAATTTTGCTAAAATCACCGGAAACTACTTGGCCTTTGAGCATTATCTGGGATGCGCTTTCTGTTCTTTTAAGGATTTATATCATAGATTATATGATTACTTCTGGAAATATTTATAAATAAAACCCTGTTTTACCCTTTCATGGAAGCAAGCGTCGTACATTTTCGCCAAGGACGGCATCATCAGCATCCCAAGCAGATGGTTCTGAAAGTCGCTGATTCGGTGGAAGAAGCTAAGAAAGCAGTAGGCAAGACTGCGGTATGGACCTCTCCTGCGGGGAAAGTCATTAAAGGCACGATATCAGCGTTGCATGGGCGAAACGGCAATGTCCGGGTTATTTTTGCGGAGAAAGGGCTTCCTGGGCAGGCGTTGGGGAAGAAGGTTAAGGTAGAGTGAGAAAATTAAGGAGTTACTTTTTCTGTTTCTACAAATTCATCAATCATTTTTAAAACTGTACCGCAGCTGGTTTTGAGTGCTTCAAGATTCTCCTTAGGTTCAACAACTAAGTTTTTCCAGTTTGGAGCTTTAAAATCTGTAGGTAAAGTGATTTTATCATGAACATCTTTTTCCATCTTTTCTACTAAGGCAATTAATTCTTTTACATGAACTTTTTTATCTGCTTTTACTTTTCCACGAACAACCCGTAACAAGCGACGAGCTGATTTGAGATCATCTTTAATTCTACCCACTGCCCGGCTGGCTCCCGCAACTGAATTATCATCCAGCGCATCGGTGGCTTTATCAGCATTATCATGGACGCGAATAATAAATCCTGACGCTGGCTTGAGCAAGGCAGTGCGCCCAGCTGCTGCTTTTTTATTTTTGTGCTCTTCGGTCTTTTTACCAACCCAGCCTTTAAATTGTTCGACGCGCTGACGTTCCTCTTCTTGTTTTGTCTCCTTACTTGGTCCGCCTACGGTGAAGAAGCGAACAATATAGTAAATAATCATAATGCCAGCGATAATAAGTGCATAATCAATGAATTCGTTTACTGTTCCTAGTACGGGTTCAAATACCACTACGCCATCCTCCCTACATAATATTTCATTGCACTCAGGATCCAAAATAAAACGAAGCTCAGGATTAATTTGAGCAAAATAGTGCCTCGGGTTTCTTCTCCTTCCGGATAATTCCAGGCTGCCCACCACAAGCCAAATATGGGAAGACCAAGGAGTATTAAGGCAATTAAAGTGGCCCAGCCCGCTCCCGTTGCCAGCAGAACCTCTGGAGGGATAAAAATTGCGCTGATAGTGGCAATAACCGCCGCGACTACTAAAGCTTGATTGCGGTTAAGGAAACTCAGTGCCCCAGCTCGATTATCCCTTGCCTGTGCAAAAGATACAATTAAAGCGAAGAATATAGTAAACATCAAAATCCAAATTAAAATGCGGGTGATTGCTACCACCGCAGAACCAGCTGAAAGGCCCAGGCTGCTTAAATTACCAATAGAAAGAATTTGATTCCAGACACTGCTCATAGTTGAAGATAAGTCAGCTAATACAAAAGGGATAAGCAATAAACTTACGATGACTACCAGCCACTTTTTATGCATACTTCAAGAATATGAAACAATCTTATAAATGTTTCGCCAAGTGAAAAAAATAAAATAAGAGAACTACCAATTGACTTTCATCAATTCTCGGGCTTCGGTGACAATACCTTGCACCGCTTGGATAGCTTCTTTCTGGGCATCTTCAGCAGTTTTGACATCTAAAGCAACCAGCCCCGTTTTTAACCCCACTAATTTAATTTTAACTCGTTGGTTGGCTATAGGTCCATTGAGCGGGAAAGGATAGGCAGTGACACTTTTACCTACCAGTTCTACATTTCTTACTAAATCGCTCACCTTGCCTAAAGCCCCATCCAGAGCGGTAATTGCTTCTTCATGCTTCTTAAGAACTTCTTTTTCAAGCACATCTAGTTTCCTAACATCTTTTTCTTTATCTTTGAATTCCTTGACTAAATTTGTAAACTTAGTTTGGGATCTCCAGGTTCTTCCTTTCACCAGTCTAAATTCCCGCCTGGCATCATCTAACTTGGTTTGAACTTGTTTCACCGCAGCAACTAAAGCATCTTTCTGTGCTACATCAGTAACTTCTCCTGCTCGAATGATTTTATTAACTTCGTCTAAAGCTAGTTCTTTGGCTTCCACTGCGCTATCAAGTAATTTTAATTCCCTCTCTTCTTCAATGTAGGAATTGAGCAGGGCAGTTTTCTTTCGTCGGGCACGGTTTCCTACTTTATTAGCAACCCAATTTGCAACTCCTTTCACATCGGTGCGGTCACCGGTATGACCAGTGGTAAAACTGAACAAGGCCTGAAGCAGATTGATGAAAAAGAAGACGGCAACAACAATTTCAACCCATCCAATCAAATTAGCTATGGTATGAATAACGGTTGCATAGGCGGCAGTCGCAGATCCTGTCCACGTTTGGATATATCTCCACATTTGACTTAATAAGTACCACACTAAACCCATCATAATAACTCTTAACCAGGGATGTTCTTTGAGTAAAAAATAGCCCAATAAAATTAATCCTATGGGAACGGCGAGTATAATAAGTGAAAACAACGTTCCGTAACTCGTTCCCACGGCAAGCAAGACTGTTCCTGGTATGAAAATAACCGTAATGAGAGAGATTGCCAAGGCAATCACGATAGAAATATTCGTTCCCAAACGCAATAGTTCCGCTCCTTTGAATAAAATTGCAAACAAGAGAATCAACAGCAAAAACCTAGTAAAGCCTTCAATGGGGTCAATGGGATTGGTTAAAATTCCTAGATCTTTGAGAAAACTTAGAGTAACAACATTCTGAAAAATTTGAGATGGTGGTGTTGAACTTCCGCTACTGCTGGTTCCACAGCCAGCCACTACTAACATAACTAACAAAAAAATAGCGAATAAGGACTTTTTAAATTTCATACCATCCACCTCATTTTAAATTAATATAAGAGTACTACAAAAACAATAACCTATATAAACTTTTCTCCCTCTTAACTTGAATGATAATGCCCATCTACATCATCGAGCATCTTGAACCAAAGCTGTGGGAATGGTCCATCATCGAATACAAACACATCGCCCAGTTGGTCGGTAAGTCGAACTGCTGGATTACGCATCTCAAAACCACCAATCCCAAACTGCGGCAGCAGGCCAAAGTTATCCCTCAATCAGTTACCAAGCTGGGGTTGTCCAAAGTCTGTGTTCTGGATCCTGAGGCGCCCAAAATGTTAACTCCCCTAGAAGCTAAAAAGTTTGATTATTTTGTCTTTGGAGGGATTCTAGGGGATCATCCCGCGCAGAAACGGACTAAGAAGGAGCTCACCCAGCAGTTTCCCTTTCTAGTGGAATCGCGGAATATCGGGAAAGTCCAGATGAGTACGGACAACGCTGTTGCCGTGGTGCAGGAAATTGTGAAAGGTGCAAAATTCTCTGAGTTACACTTCCAGGATGAGATTGAAATTCCCTTGCAAAAAAATGAGTCGGTCTTGTTTCCATATCGCTACCTGCTCCGAGAGGGGAAACCATTGGTTAGCCCAGAATTAATTGCCTACCTGAAGAAGAAAAACAAGTTCTAAACCGAAAGACCTGGTCCAGCCAATAATCACCTTCCCGAAGGCCCTGTAGAAAAAGTCATCTTGGTCGTGAGTTTAGCCGATTTTCAGATGAGGCTATCGTAGAAAATCGGGCCTGTTCCTGTCTGACTGGCGTAGCTAAACTCACCTTTTGGTCTAGGCGACGACTTTTTCTACTATGCCCTTCCCGAAGAAAACTTTATAAATAACCCACCTTCTCAAAGCCCCTATGACTGATATTTTAACCGTGAATGCCAATAAGCTCATTTATAGGGCTGGCGATGAGCTGAAAAAACAAAAGTTAGTTCAGCCCACCTCTTGGTCTATTTTTGTCAAAACCGGGCATCATCAGGAGCGCCTTCCTGACAGTCCCGACTGGTGGTATGTGCGTGCTGGGGCTATTCTTCGCAGCATCGCGAAATTAGGACCGGTGGGAACTGAAAAATTACGAACTAAGTATGGGGGGAAGAAAAACCGGGGGCATCAGCCGGAACACCGATATAAAGCTTCGGGATCGATTATCCGCAAAATTCTCCAGCAATTAGAAAAATCACTATTAATCAAGCAAGTTGCGCGCGGTGACCATAAGGGAAGAGTACTTACACCGCAAGGAGTGGCTTTTATGAATAAAATCGCGACGCAAATCAAGGCCGAGAAATAAATATGGCAACCCACAAGCATCCCGCTAAAAAGAAACGTTTGATCAAATTAGCGGGGCAAACCAAATGGGCCCCTTTTTGGACAGTCTTTAAAATTTACGGCAAGGGCAGAAAAGTTCATCCCTCGCGCCACACTGATGTCAAACGAAACTGGCGAAGAACCAAAACGAAGGCATAAACCATGGCAAAAAAAGAAGCAGCAATCACTCTGGAAAGAACGTATAACGTTCCCTTGCGAAAAGAATTTTTGAAAGTGCCTAACTGGAAACGCACTAAAAAGGCGGTGGCTGCCTTGCAGGAGTTTTTAGGCAAGCATATGAAATCAAAAGACATTCGGCTAAGCAGTGCCATCAATAAGACCCTGTGGGAAAAGGGAATCAGGCAACCACCTCATCATATTAAAGTCACTGCCACCAAGGATGATAAGGGGGTAGTGCGAACGGAACTTTTTGGGTTGAAGAAAGAAGCTTCCAAAGAAACCAAAGAATCTAAACCAGCGGCGAAGAAAGAAGAAGCTCAGAAGGAAGCGTAATTCACTTTGGTAAGGAGTAGTTTTTTATATCTTCTCTGATTTTGGTCTATTTCCCATGAAAAATCAACCAACTGATACTCAAATTTTCATCAAGAAGCCCGCCACGGGGGTCTATGGAAAGCTGCTCTCAGAAAGAACTCCCGATGAACTTCTGCAGTATGGCATCGTCAACCTGGATAAGCCTAAAGGGCCGACGTCCCACCAAACATCTGATCTGGTGAAAAAAATCGTAGGTATTGCCAAAGCCGGGCATTCAGGTACGCTTGATCCCAATGTCACTGGGGTGCAGCCGGTGGCTTTAGGAAGGGCAACGCGCATCACGCAATTTTTACTTACTGCGCCTAAAGAATATGTTGGGATTATGCACCTGCATAAACCCATTGAAGACAGCGTGCTGCAGGAAATGGTGCTGCAGTTTATCGGCAAAATCAAACAATTGCCTCCCATCAAAAGCGCGGTGAAACGCCAATGGCGGGAACGGGAAATTTATGAATTTGAACTTCTGGAAATCGCTGAGCAAGATGTTTTGTTTCGGGTAAAATGCCAGGCGGGGACGTATATACGAAAATTAGTGTTTGATCTTGGCCAAGCGCTAGGAATAGGAGCTCACATGGCGGAACTTCGCCGAACTCAAGCCGGTCCTTTTCGGGAAGAAGATAATTTAGTAACTCTGCATGATTTGCAGGATGCCATTACTATTTATCGGGAAGAAGGCAATGCCAAATTATTGTTGCATTGCATCCAGCCGGTTGAAAAAGCGATTATCTACCTTCACCGCTGCTGGATTTTAGACAATTCCATTCCGAGTATAACCAACGGTCGGGCGTTGGCAATTCCAGGCATAAGCAAGTTGGAAAACTTTCGCAAGGGAGATATTGTCGCCGTGCTGAGCCTGAAAGAAGAACTCATTGCTATCGGTGAAGCGGTGATGTCCGCCGTTGAAATCAATACTAAAGATAAAGGCATTGCCATCAAAATCCAAAAAGTATTTGCTGAAAGCGTGAGCGCTTCTACCTAAAGATATGGTAGAGAACCCAGGCACTGAGGAAGAACCATACCACGATTAGGGGCCAGGTTTTCTGCAGGAGTTTTTTATCCTGAAGCATTTTCTGGTAGAAGGGAGCTAAGTGCGCAAAAAAGGGCCCAACTGCCATCATAATCAATAAGCTGAGGAAGAGCATCACGGCGAAAATTTCTACCATGTTTACTTCTTGCAGTAAATATCTGAGCACGACGACTGCCAGTGCGAAGGAAACAAGAGTGACAAGCAATGAATTTTTAGATAAAGAATTGATCATGCCAGTGAGCGACTTGGGATTCTGAAAGAAGAAGATAGTTTTGACTACACCACCGAGCACCATAATCAAGGCCATAATTTCAACAGGAGTCATATCACTCACCTCTTTTGGGGATAGGATTACCTGCTGGTTTTTATAGGTTGCGGTGGGGGAAAGGGAAAAATTAGCACAGTTTCCCGACTTCCACTACTCCTTGGCCAGCAGCTTCATCGTAGCTGTTCAATCTTATATCCCAACTGTTGGTGAAGAGCACTTCTTTTTCGTCACCCGTCCTGTGGATGTAGTCACTTAGCTTATTCCCAACACCAAGATAATAATCGTCTTGCGCTATCATGTTCACTGCAATTGTGCTTATCGAGAAAGTAGAGTTGTTGTCCGTTCCCATTATAATCACGGTTGTTCCATCAATATCCTCTGAGCCAATCTTAACGTTGTATGCACCCGTTACGTCAGTAACTTGGTCATCTCGCAGTTCCACTTTTTGAGCTCCTAAGAAGAAAGATGCAGAATGAATACCACCTGCATAATCCTGGAAGAGAACATTACTTACTCCAAGTGTATTTGCACCTCCTAAAACCCAAGTATCTCCAACTTGTAGTTTACTGGTAGCCTCACCATTAATCATAAATGTCGCTTCATTGGCATTAATTTCCGATAGTTGTACTTCATAATTTTGACCACCTATTACATAGGTTTTTAATTCTCCTTCTAGTAATGTATCTCGTTGTGCTCCCTTCATTAATATCAGCTTGACACTCTGATCTGGGCTTCTTTGATCTGGTCGTCGTGCTAAAACAACGGTGTAAATGTTATCAAGAAGGGTCAGTTCTGTTCCTTCAAAATCATCCAAATATGTTCCTCTTGAATCAGCTGATCCTGTTGAATCAGTTACATCTGACTGTGCTGCAACATTAAAATGGAGAGTATACTGAGCGATTTGATGCGCATATCTAAAAGTAAGATAATTTCCCATTATATCATTATTATCATCTTCTGTATGTTCTACAGGTGGTACCATAATGAGAAGTTCTTGCGTAGAGGGAAAAGACATTTCATTTGTTGCCCAGTTTCCTGCGCTGAGTAACGTAGGCAAGTTTGCACTAATTAGTGTTACCGAACCTTGACCGGTTCCCAGCTCAGTGCTGCCAGATTGACATACACAAGCGCCATTCTGACAGCCTTGACCATCTGGACAGGTAGAAAAAGTATGACTGATAACCCTATTCGGCCCACATTCAACTTGAGAAAGTTGACCGTCGGGAGCACAATTATCACTTTGAGGGAGAAGGACTGGTCCACCTACCCCACCTAACGAATTGGTTACTGTACCCATAACAGTAGGATCATCCTGAGGATCACTATCAGAACATTGAACAACACATTGTCCTCTTTCACATTGTTGTCCTGCTTGACAAGGT
>Ga0066347_104_pt1 | contig 55043 bp, 76 predicted proteins | sample RifGroA2_FD_59265 | JGI IMG/M metagenome (GOLD analysis project Ga0066347, IMG submission 59265) | Archaeon GW2011_AR9 | reverse complement strand
GCATGATACAAGAAGCAAAAATTAAGTTCTGGGCATATCAAAGAATCAAACGCTATGGGGAGCATAGCAAAGCTATGCTTCAATTATGCAACACAGCATGGGGGATTACAAAAAGTGTTACGGTATTCTTTAGATTAAAAGAACTTAAAATAAAAACTCAATTTTTTACACACTCACTTTCATAAAATCTTCCGCCACAATGGAATTATCAAAATGAGTTCTAGCTTCCTCAACAATCTCAGCATTGCTCTTATAGCGCTGGCTGATGTGGGTTATGACCAACTTCTTGGCATTGTTCTCAGAGGCAATCAAAGCGGCCTGTTTTACAGTCAAGTGCATGAACTTGGCGGTTTTTTCTTTGATGTCATCAAGGTGAGTCCCTTCGGAAATCAATAAATCAGCATTAGCAGCTAGTTGTTCTGCTCCTTCGCAAGGTACGGTATCGGCGACATAACTTACTTTTTTCCCCACAGTGATGTAGGTCACTTCTTTGGCCTTAATTTTTTTTCCTTGAAAAGTTACGTCTTCTCCTTGCTGGAGCTTTCCAAGGATGGGGCCTTGCAATCCTAATTTTTGGGCTTTGGCTTCATCAATGCGTACTCTATCTTTTTCAATATAACTGTATCCCACACAGGGAACAGAATGTTTTAAGGGCCGAGCTTCTAATTGAAATTCCTCGCTCTCAAAAAAAATACCGCTCTTCACTTCTTTCACTTCATGCTCAATGATATCCTTGGCGGCGAAGGATTGGAAGAGGTGCTCGAGATATTTGGCAGTTCCAATGGGGCCATAAATGTATAATTTTGTTCCCGGCTTGTCAGCGCCCATACTGCTCATAAGCCCGGGGATGCCAAAGACATGATCGCCGTGCCAATGGCTGATAAGTAATCGGGTTATTTTAGCTGGTTTTATGCCAGCAATTCTCATCTGCCGCTGGATACCTTCCCCGCAATCGAGTAAAATATTCTCTTTTTTTGAGGAGAGCAAAATGCCAGAGTGATTTCTCGTTTTGGTTGGCTGCATACATCCGGTTCCTAAAAAGAGAATATCAATCACACCAACACTCCCTCTAATTCGCTTAGGTTAGTAATTTTCTGTTCAAAATCTCGCATATTTTTGCGGTCCATGAGGATGGCTTTCATGCCAATTTGTTTTGCTGCCATCATATCACTATGGATGCTGTCGCCTACCATGACACAATCTTCTACTTTCAATTTCAGCGTATCGAGGACGCGGTATAAAAAATCAGCATCGGTTTTCAATTCTCCCAGTTCATAAGAGAAAAATTGCTGAGCAAAAAAGCGACTCCAACCCAATTTTTCTATTACCCCTGGGACAGAAAAGTTATCAGTATTGGCTACCAATACCAACGTGTATTTTTTCTGCAGCTGTTCTAATATGGTGGCAACTTCTTCATAGGGCTGTGCTAACATCCAGGACTTGTTCCAGATGCCGATTAATTCTTCCATTTGCTCATCGGAATAGCGCATTCTAAACTCTTTGGCTACAGCATCAAAAGCGTTGCGCAAGGTGTCAAATTTACGAGTCATCATGGCTCCTTCCATTCGCACCACATACGCTGAAAACGGCATTCTGATACCTAGAATATCTTTTACCTGCTTGATAGGGCTGGCTACCCCATTGTCTACTAAGGTTCCCCAAAAGTCAAATAAGATTGCCTTTACCATTCCTCTTCCGATAAAGCCCCTCTTTTTATACTTTTTGACTGAAAATGGTGCGTTAACTATATATAGCAAAACTAATTTGTATCCTCTTATGGATATCCAAGAGCGTCTTAACCTCATTAAATCGGTGGGAGAAGAAATTCTGATGGAGGATGAACTGCTCGAACTTCTGAAGAGTAAAAAGCAACTCATTGCCTATGATGGCTTTGAGCCTTCTGGAAAGCCTCATATTGCCCAGGGATTAATTCGCGCCATCAATATCAACAAGATGACCAAAGCGGGCGTTAAGTTCAAGATGCTGGTTGCCGATTGGCATGGCTGGGCTAACAATAAGATGGGCGGCGATTTAGATAAAATTCAGGTGGTTGGAAAATATCTTATTGAAGTGTGGAAGGCTTCAGGCTTAGATACCAAAAATGTTGAATTTGTCTGGGCTTCCGATCTTCTTAATAACAGAGACTATTGGAAAACGGTGATGCAAATAGCCCGGCACAGTACCTTACCAAGAATCCTGCGAACCTTGGAGATCATGGGGCGGACGGAAAAGGATACCATTCACGCCTCTCAGATTTTCTATCCTTGCATGCAAGCAGCGGATATTTTCCATCTGAAAGCGGATATCTGCCAATTAGGGATGGATCAGCGAAAAGTCAATGTTCTGGCCCGAGAACTGGCACCCAGCTTAGGCTACCAGAAACCAGTGGCGGTCCATCATCATATGCTTCAGGGACTACTGGCTCCACCTACAACCTCTGACCCCATTGAACGTGTTGCGGCTATGAAAATGTCTAAATCGAGGCCCGATTCTGCTATTTTTATGACGGACAGCGAAGAAGATATTAAGCGCAAAATGAATAAAGCCTACTGCCTGGAAAAAATAGCTTTAGAAAATCCCGTTTTAGAATACTGCAAGTATATTATTTTTGAGAAATTTTCTGCCTTTACTCTGGAACGACCGGCTAAATTTGGGGGAAATATTACTTTTAAGTCTTATGCTGAGCTAGAAAAGTCTTTTGTCGACGGGAAAGTTCATCCAGCAGACTTGAAATCAGCAGTTGCTAGGGATATCAATAAGCTGCTTATCCCGGTGCGAGAGTATTTTGAAAAGAACAAGGAAGCGAAGAAACTCAAAGAATTGGTGGACAGTTATCAGGTGACGAGATAATTATTTTCCTTCCAGCACCACTAGGGTATAATTCTTAAAATACTTGGCAGCGACTCGCCGTACATCAGCAGCACTTACTTTTTTAATGCTGGGAATAAATTGGTATAATCTACGGGCATCTTTGACCTGCTCCCAAAATAAAATCTGGTCGGCCATTTTCTGTGATTCTTCTAATTCCAGAAGATAGTCCCCCTCAATAAAATCTTTTGCCTCTTTCAGTTCTTGGGCCGAAACGTGCTCTAAGGCCCGCAATTCTTTTAACATGAGCTTTCGCGCCAATTCCACATTCTTACGGTCAATGGTGGCATACACTGCAAAGTAGCCAAAACTGACTTCCCCAATATGCTGGGTTCCCACATCATAGGCCAGGCCCCTTTTGCTTCTGATCTCCGTGAACATCTTTCCGGACTGGCCCCTTCCTAGAATGCCATTAATCACTTCTAAAATAGCAGCATCAGGATGAAGGCGAGGAACAGTCTTGAAGCCCAGGGCCATATAGGTATTATTTATCTTTCGCTTTTCTTTTACTATCTTTAGCTTTTTGGTGATAGGTTCGCTGGGAAGCGGGGTGAGAATAACCTTGCCTTTGGCAAAAGTAAAATGGGTAATTATTTCTTTCTTCCAGTTGGAAACATCGCCCACTATTGAAATGACCATATTGCTAGGAACATAATATTTCTTAAAATAATTCCATACTTTTTTTTCATTTAATCCCCGGATAATCTTTCTCTCCCCATAGGTCGGATACCGGCAAGGGTGCTTGACAAAGAGATTCTTCTGCAATAATATCCATTGATAAAATTTAGGATCGTCATCAACAGTATCTATCTCTTTCAGTACGATGTTTCGTTCTTTGATCAAGTGTTCTTCTTTGAACAAAGGATGAAGCAGAATGTCCGCCAAGACTTCTACCGCAGTATGAAAATGCTTCTTTAACACTTTGACATGGAAACAAGTTCGCTCATTAGTGGTATAAGCATTAAAGTCTCCTCCAATCTTCTCGATTTCATTGGAAATTTCCCGGTTGGTAGGCCTTTTCTTGGTTCCTTCAAAGACCATATGTTCAATAAAATGAGCAATTCCCCGCTCTTGTTCCAGCTCTTGGTTGCTGCCTACTTTAACCATCACTTCTACGACGACTGACGTACTCGGCTTACGCTCAAAAATAACCGTCAGTCCATTGGCTAGCACCACTTTTTCCATATAAAAACGCATATTTTTATGGTTTATAATGGTTTTGGGTGGGGAATTGGTGGAAAGCTTTTTTAAGTCGTTTGTTTTTATTCCTTTAATGAAGCTGATAGAATTTCAACAGTATCTTAAAGAGCAGCATATCAATCTGGCTTTTTTTGTGCATCCTGACCCTACGCTTATTTATTTTACTCAGATGAAGCCGTCCTATGCGATGCTCTTCATTACGCCTCAAAAAGCAACTTTCTTTCTCACTAAACTGGATCATCACCCCCACGTCAAAGGTATCACAGTCAAGACTCTGCAGAAAGGCTGGGAAAAGCAATTTTCCACCAAGAAAGCCATTCGGGTGGGAATCAATAAGGAGTGCTTGCCTATCGCCAGCAAAGAACGAATCAAGAAAATCTTTCCCCAAGCTAAATTTGTGGATGTAACCAAGCAATTGAGCCAGTTGCGGTCTCTTAAAACCCCGGCGGAAGTTGAGAAAATTGCCCGGGCCTGCGCTATTGTCACCAAGGCGTTCAATGATTTGATTCAAGAACTTCCCCGGCGTACGTTGAAAACGGAATTAGACATCGCTTTTTTCTTGGAAAAGCGTATGCGGGAACAAGGCGCAGAAGTAGCTTTCCCGACCATTGTTGCCAATGGTAAGAATGCGGCTATTCCTCATCATCTCACTTCAACCCAAAAACTAAAGAGGGGCTTTGTGGTCTTAGACTTCGGGGCACAATACCAGCAGTACTGCGCTGATATGACCCGGGTTTTGTTTTTAGGAAAACCAACGGAGAAAGAAAAAGAATTTTATCAACTTTTGCTCGATGCCCAGCTGGCCGCTTTAGCGGAAGTACAGCTCGGGAAAAAGTTTGGCGACCTCGACAAAATTGCACGGAAGAAATTAGGGAAATATTCCTCTTATTTTATTCATTCGCTAGGCCACGGCGTAGGCATTGAAGTGCATGAGCAACCTTCTTTTCTGCAAGAAGGTAAAATACAGTCACAGCAGGTATTTACCATCGAGCCAGGAATTTACTTTCCTGGAAAATTTGGCTTGCGTATCGAAGACACTCTCTTGTTTGATGGGAACATCAAAATATTAACTAAAGCAACCAAAGAACTGGTGCAGATACCTTGGTAGTATCTATAACCATAAACCTTTTAAACAAACTTCTTTTTTACGTTTTCAAGCGTAATATTTATAAATAGCTTGATGGGGCTGTAGTGTAGCCTGGTCCTGAGCAGGTTTGCTCGCGAGGCAACTATCACTAATGGTTTGGGACCATTGAACCCCGGTTCGAATCCGGGCAGCCCCATTCAAATCGCATTTCCACTCTACCATGCCAACAAGACGATTTGGTCCGCGATACGGACGAAAAGTAAAGGTTCGCCTTACCAAGATTGAGGTAGAGCAGCATTCTCAGCATCCCTGTCCTTACTGCAGCAAAAAAGGAGTCAAACGAATAGCCATGGGCATTTGGAACTGCCCCAAGTGCGATGCGAAATTTGCCGGCAAGGCCTATACCATCTAGAGGAAGAAAATGTACTATGTTTGTTTTGATTGCGGAAAGAAAGTTGAAGATGAATACACCACGACCAAAGTAAGGTGTCCTTATTGCGGGGGGAAGATTCTCTATAAAGATCGCCGCACTCCCAATAAAATCAAAGCGAGGTAGGCTCATTTCTTGACTACTATGAGTTCCGTCAACAAGCTTCAATTACTGCAGCAAAATGTACAGCAGCTGACTATGCAGAAACAACAGTTTCAGGAGCAGCTTACCGAGCTGGATTCGGCGCTCTTAGAGTTGGGAAATACTGATAAAGCCTACCGCATTATTGGCAAGATTATGATTTCCACCCCCTCTAAAACACTTGCCCAGGATTTGCAGGAAAAGCGGGAAATGGTGGAAGTGCGCATCAAAAATATTGAGAAGCAGGAAGAAAAGCTGAAACAGAACATGGAGGAGGCTCAGCAGGAAGTGCTTAAAGAGCTGAAATCCAAGAAAAACTAACCATGGACAATACCCATCTCAAAGAAGTCATTGAATTCCTTGGCCAGCTGAAAGAGGATCCGGACATGAGCAAGCGGTTCAAAGAAAAGGCGGATCAAATTATTGTGATGCTCTCAGAAGGTTCTATTCTGGCGGTGGAAAAAGCCTTACTGGTGTTGGAGGAATTAAATGCCTCCGACTTGTCATCCTACCATCGCACCCAGGTGTGGGATGTTATCAGTATGCTGGAAAGCAGCAAGACTACTTAAATTAAGTCTTTCTTAATCTTAAATTTGCTTTTTAAGAATAACGAGTTTGGAACATATAACAGGTCATCCTTATCAGTCCGTATTTCCGTCTCTAAGTAGCCGACGTGCTCTACCTCTCCGGCTATTTCTTTGATGGCAATATGCTTTCCTGCTGTTATCATCCCCTTTCTCTGGAGGTAAATCCACCCGATAAAATTAGGGATAACATCTTTAAGCCCAACTATCAGGGTCAGTGTTAAGAGCATTAAAATAGCTCCTAAAATGATGTAAATCACTATTGACCTGATTTTCAATTGATCTAAAAATAACACTAAGCCGATAAAGTAAAAAAGGTAAGAAACAACGGAACTAATCCACTTTTCTAAGTCAGTGGTAACCCCAACTTTCCCGAAAATGGTATTCAGCCCAATTTCTTTTAATAAGCGCGAAAGTAATTTTTTTGCTAAGATGCCAATTCCAAAGAAAATAAGCAGGATAACTACCCCGATAATAATAGTCAAAATATAAGATCCCGTCGTTTCCACCACATCGATAGCCATACCAGAACAAGCATTCTATCTCTTTATAAAAATTGCGGAAAGCGTGGCTATTTTTGGAGAGAAACCATTAAAAACAATCTTGCTTCCATTTGCTATCATGGTTGATTATCATTCTAAAATTAAGGAACTGGAAGATGAGCTGAAGAAGACCAAGTACAATAAGGCTACTCAGGGACATATTGGTTTAGTCAAGGCCAAGATGGCGATGCTCAAAGAGAAGCAAGATTCCCGTATTCAACAGAAAACCGGAAAATCAGAGTATAGTTTCTCGGTACGAAAATCTGGCGATGCCACGGTCTTATTATTAGGATTTCCTTCCACCGGTAAATCCACTATTTTAAACAAAATCACCGGCAGCAATTCGGAAGTTGCGGCCTACGCTTTTACCACCTTAGGTGTTATTCCGGGCATTTTGGAATACAAACAGGCAAAAATTCAAATTTTAGATGTTCCGGGAATTGTTTCCGGCGCTGCCTCAGGCAAAGGGCGGGGAAAAGAAGTACTCGCTGTCATTCGCAATGCTGACTTAGTACTGGTGGTGGTGGATGTTGTTTTTCCGGAACATTATCCCGCAATTTTGCGTGAAATGCGTGAATCGGATATCCGCATCAATAAGACCAAGCCGGAAGTGTATATCAAGAAGACTTCCCGGGGTGGGATCCTTATCGGAAAAACGGTCTCTTTGGAAGTGAGCGATGAAACCTTGCGAAACATTCTGCGGGAATTCCATATCAATAATGCTGAAGTCTTGATTCGCAGCAAAATTGACATTGATGAGTTTATTGACTGCATTGAGGGCAATAAAAAATATCTTCCCGCTATCATTTGTGTCAGTAAGTCTGATTTAGCTAATCCTGAGCGATTACAAAAAGTGATGCGGGAAGTTCATGCGGATATCGCTATTTCTGCTGAAACTGGTCTTAATATTGATAGATTGAAAGACCTTATCTTTGAGCGATTGAATTTCATCCGCATTTATATGAAAGAGCCAGGCAAGCCGGCGGACATGAATGAACCCATGATTATTAATACCCATTCTACCATTGAGGATGTCTGCAATAAACTGCACCGGGATTTCTTAGGAAGGTTTAGGTTTGCCAGGGTGTGGGGCAAATCCACCAAATTTCCAGGGCAGAAACTGATGCCCAACCATAAACTAGTCGATGGAGATGTAGTAGAATTGCATTTGAAGTGAATTTTGATGCTATAATTTAAATACAGAAGCAACTTCTAACTTACTTATGGAAATTGAATATCTTAATTATGATGAACAAACAGATCACCTCACTATTTACAAATCTGAGGAAAAGATTGTGTCAAATATTGATACTGGTTTAGCTATTCTAAGTTTAAATAAAAGGAAAGAAATTGTGGGTATTGAGTTTATGGGAGCCACCCAAAATTTTAAAGTGCCCCTAGATATTCTTAAGAACCTGCAAGGATGTAGGGTAGAAATGAGGTATAATCCTTCCACCAAAATATTAATTATCAATGCCATACTGGAGTATCAACATAAAGAAAGTCCAATTGTCTGTTCTTACGAAAATTTTGATATGGGAAATACTGCCTTTACCCAAAAATTTGCCTGTTCAATCTCTTAAATAAAAATCCCTATCGCAGCAGAGCTGTGGGGGTATTTTTAATCTTAACTGGGAAAATAATTATATCATTGTAGAGAAAGGGGTATCATACCCAGTTAAGAAATCAAAAAGGCAGTAATAATCCCCATTTTTCTTTGGATAATCTTCCCATTTATAACCGGGTCAAAAATAAAAATAACTTTGATTTTCCTATTTTTTGCGATATTTATTTCCGCATCGATTCGATCGTTAAAAGCTAGATTAGGATAAATTCGAATAATTCTCTTCATATCAAATAGTAAATCAATCTCCGAATCTTGGAGGTTATGTTTATCAAAAATTTCGTAAACATAATTTTTCTTCAAATAGATCTTGTCCACAGGCGTATATGTTTTTAGCCTGATTCTGACCACTCTTTCAAATTCATCGATGTTGAACACCTCTTAGTTGCCTAAAGACAGGTTTAGAGATATAAATTCTTTGGTTAAGAATTAATTTTAACTCCTAGGGGGGTGGTGGTGGTGCTAAAATTATTTAAATTCATTTTTCTTATAAAATAGTACTAGGATGTTTGTAGAATGAAGAAATTACTTTTATTGGGATTATTATTTTTAGCGGTGCTGGTGGTGAGCTGTGCTCCTGCTAGTTTGCCTGAAGGAGTGTCACCAGAAGATCTCCAGGAAGCAACCACAACCAAAGAAGTTGTGGAAGGGGAATCGGTTGTTCCGGCATTAGGATGTCTTGAGGGACAGCAGGGTCAGAATGGACGATGTTTAGTTGCTCTTGGTTCTCAATGTGGAATTGATTCAGAATGTGCTTCGGGGGCATGTGGCTATAATGAACAAGGTCTGACTGTATGTAAGGAACCAAATCAACCACTGGGTTCTAAATGTGGAATTAATTCAGAATGTTCTTCTGCTCTATGTGGGATAAATGAACAAGGTCAACGTGTTTGCGAAGAACCAAGTCAACCATTAGGTTCTCAATGTCATATCTATAATCCTCAAGAATGTGCTTCAGGTGTATGTGGCTATAATGAACAAGATCTGAGTGTATGTAAGGAACCAAATCAACCACTGGGTTCTCAATGCTATCTCTATAATCATCAAGAATGCGCTTCAGGACTATGTGGGCTAAATGAACAAAGTGAATGGGTTTGCGAAGAACCAAACCAACCACTCGGTTCTCAATGTGGATCTGATAAAGAATGTGCCTCCATTTTATGTACCCCAAATGAACAAAATGAGAGGGTTTGCGAAGAACCAAATCAACCTCTTGGTGTTTACTGTTGGTCTAATACCGAATGTGCCTCGGGACTGTGTCAAGCGGATAGATGCACTTAATTTTTTTCTTTTTTCTTTCTAAACCACAGAAGGGAAAACGAGCCCTTCTTGTGCCGGAATTTTCCTTCACAACTGAGGGTAGTATGTCATAATTCTTTGCCTGGACGAAAAACTCCGTGCATTTTATAAAATAGCCTCTAAAATATACATTCTATGTGTGGTATCGTGGGTATATTTGGACCTGAAAATGCAGTAGCACAACTTAAAGTAGCCTTAGCGGTAATGCATAACCGCGGAAAAGATGCCGTAGGTATAACCAATAGGGATAGCATCCATCACCAAGATACGCTCTCTCAACTTCCTGCTCTTGCCGGAAATAAAGTATTGGGGCACTTGCTTCACGCAGTCGTAGAACGGGTTCCTCAGCCTCTCAAACGAAAGGGTATTTTAGTTGCCAATTGTGAAATCTATAACTGGCAAGAATTGAATGAGAAATATCAGTGTAACGCCAAGAATGATGCTGATCTTTTACTTTGTTTTCTGGACAAATTTGGTATGACAAAACTTGATGAGCTTGATGGAGTGTATGCCTTTGCCTATTGGAATAAAGACACTGTATACCTAGCGCGAGATATCCTCGGTGAAAAACCGTTGTGGTTTACCTATACCACTGATTCGTTTGCTTTTGCCTCAGAGAAAAAAGCCTTGGAAAAAATAGGGGGCATTGATGTACAGGAATTAAATCCTCGCCAGATACTAGAATATAGTTGTACTACCAAGGCACTCACCACTCATTCCAGACCATTTTTTACCTACTTACCAGAAAATACCGAGTCATATGCGGCACTCAAGCAAAAAACCACTGAGTTACTCAATCATTCCATTGTTAAACGTATCCCTGCCCAAAAGTTTGGCTTACTCTTTTCCGGAGGAATTGATTCCACCTATTTGGCACACTATTTCAAGCAGCATGGTCATCAATTTACCTGTTACACCGCTGTTCTGGATACTGACACAACTCCTGCTGCTGATTTACTCGCTGCCCAGAAAGTGACCACAGAATTAGGGCTTACGTTGAAAGTACGTAAAATTAAACTTGCCGAAATTCCTGTTTATTTGAGAAAGATCGTACCCCTTATTGAAGATTCGAATGTAGTGAAAGTTGGGGTAGCACTTACATTTTATCTTGCTTGTGAATTGGCGAGGCAAGATGGCTGCAAGGTTATTTTCTCTGGTTTGGGAAGCGAGGAAATCTTTGCCGGGTATGAGCGGCATAAACATTCGAGCAACATCAATCAGGAATGTGTTTCTGGATTGCTTAAAATGTATGAGCGGGATTTATATCGTGATGATGTGCTGACAATGGATAACCAATTGGAATTACGTCTGCCCTTTTTGGATACCCTGCTGGTAGACTATGCCCTAAAAATTCCTGAAAAATATAAAATTAAAGAGGAAGTCAATAAGTATATCCTGCGTGATATCGCACTTAATCAGGGCATTCCCAAAGATATTGCCCAGCGTAAGAAAACCGCAGCGCAGTATGGCTCGCGGTTGGATTCAGCGTTAGGAAAATTAGCGAAACAACAGCAATTTACCTCTAAATCTGCCTATTTGCGTACTTTTTATCCTGCTCACAATCTACGATTAGGAGTTCTTTTCTCAGGTGGCAAAGATTCCACCTATGCCGCGTATATCATGCAGAAGCAGAATTATCAACTCACTTGTTTAATTACCCTCAAATCCGAAAATCTAGATTCGTATATGTTTCATACCCCTGCAATTGAGATGACCGAGCTACAGGCAGAAGCAATGAATATTCCTCTCTTAGTTCAGAAAACAAAAGGTGAGAAAGAAGCAGAGTTAGCTGATTTAGAACAAGCCATACGAACTGCCAAAGAGAAATATCATATTGAAGGGATTGTGACTGGTGCAGTGTTCTCGACGTATCAGCGTGATAGGATTGAAAAGATCTGCGATAAACTTGGATTAAAAATATTTTCTCCACTGTGGCATAAGCCCCAGGGTCAGGAACTGAGGGAGTTGTTGGCTGCTGGGTTTAGGTTTGTGTTTACTGCAGTTGCAGCTGAAGGGCTGGACAAGTCATGGCTCAATAAAGTAATTACGGAAAAAGAAATAGAGAAACTACAAAAATTACATGAAAAGTATGGCCTCAATCAAGCGGGGGAAGGAGGAGAGTTTGAAAGTTTAGTATTAGATTGTCCTTTATTTACACAAAAAGTGGTGTTAGATCAAGTAGATATTATAGAAGAAAATAAAAATACGGCTCGGTTACTCATTCAAAAAGCCCATCTGGTGAAAAAATGAAAAAAGTCATGTGCTTTGGCACTTTTGATTTACTGCACCTTGGACACTTGAACTATTTCCAGCAAGCTAAAAAGTACGGCAACTATCTTATTGTGGTCATTGCCCGTGACCAGACTAAAAAGGATCAGCATAAGGAAACCATTTTTACGGAACAAGAACGATTAGAATTGGTGCGTAATCTAAAAATGGTGGATGAAGCAGTGCTAGGCTATCATGAAAATCATTTTCGCATCATCCAAGAGAAAAAACCTGATGTAATTTGCTTAGGTTATGACCAGAAAATGGATGAAGCACAACTTGAAAAAAAACTGGCTTTCTTAGGGCTGTGTCCGTCAATCAAACGCTTGAAGCCTTATAATACCAACAAAAATAAAAGCGCTTATCTCAAATCTTTGGTTTTGGAAAGAGATTAATAAAGTTTATATACCTCCCAACTTTTTTTCTCTTCGGAATTTACTGGTAATATTCCTATCAATGCTGATGGTGTTATCTAAAGAGGGGCAGTTACATTTGTTGATAATTTAGTGAAATTAGAATAATAAATGCAAAAAGGTGGAATTCATGAAAAGGACAATAAAGTTATGGTGTATGGTCAGCCTATTAATGCTGGCTATCTTAGTTGGGTGCTCTCCCAAGGAGGCAGCAGTTTCTCCCCCAGATGAAATTATGCCTCCAGCGCCTGCAGAACCAATAGTAGTTCCTGATGAATCACAGACCCCTCCAGAGTTGACGGAAACAACTGCTCCAACTCAGCCAGAAAATATCGTGGTAGAAATAACTGCTTCAGGATTTACTCCCCGCAGTGTAACTGTTCCTGCTGGCTCTTCGGTTACCTTTGTGAATACTGACCGGGCCCCTCATTGGCCAGCTTCTGGCCCTCATCCTATCCACACCGGCTACCCTGGTTCGACGATTCGGAAATGCAATACCGGGGAGGAATCTGCCATTTTTGATGCCTGCGAAAGTCTGCTGAAAGATGATAGATATACTTTTACTTTCACTGAAAAGGGCAGCTGGAAGTACCATGACCATTTGGACCCTAGTCTGACTGGAACAGTGGTAGTGGAATAAATGAAAAACTATCCCCGGCTGGCGTCTTTTGTACTGAGGGTGGGAATCAGTGTGGTTTTTGTCTACGCTGCCGTTTCTTCCTTCTTGGAGCCGCTGAGCTGGGTAGGGTATTTTCCCCAATGGTTGCACAGCTTGATTCCGGGAACAGTTTTATTGCCGCTATTTTCAATCTATCAATTAGCGTTAGGCGCTTGGCTTATCTCTGGAAAGAAAATATTTTACTCGGCACTGCTGGCAGCTTTTACCCTGTTTGGCATTATCATCGCTAATTTTTATTCTTTGGAAATTCTGTTTCGGGATATTGCCATTATGTTTGCTGCTCTGGCGCTGGCAGTCCTTAGCAAAGGTGAGATCCATCGTTAATTTATCTTTTCTAGCTTTTTTTATGGTACTGACTATCGGCGGGATGGTGGACAGCAGTTACTTGATTTGGAAGCATCGCCAAAAAAAGCCTTTAGTCTGTCCGTTGGAGCATAAATGCGATGTGGTGACGGAAAGTAAGTGGTCTCATCTGTTTTATTTCCGCAATGAGACTTTGGGATTTTTGTTTTACTTATCTTTGTTCTTGGGCGCGCTGCTGTTTCTCTTTATTCCAGCATGGCAGGCAAACTTTCTTCTCCTCTTCCTCTTGGCAACTTCCGGCGGCGTCTTGTTTTCCCTGTTTTTGATCTACCTGCAGATTTATGTCATTAAGGACTACTGCTTTTACTGCCTGATTTCGGCTGGGATTACCTTCTTGTTGTTGGTGATGAGCGGGTTGTTATATTTAGGATAAAGGAAAACTATTTAAATTGCCCTAATATCCTTTCTTTATTATGAGGTGATATCATGGCGCGTTCAAAACCATCCAAAAATAATCCTAATTATCTTCTGTACCTAGCTTTGTTAGTAGGAGTGATTTCTTTACTGGGTGTGGTGTTTCTTACACTCAAAGTAGCCTCTTTTGAGACAGAAGCAACTCTGGCGGGACAAGCAGCCGGCGGTGGCGTTCAATTACCTGCCAATCAGCAATGTGTCTGGAAAAGTGTTGAAGCAGGAGCCCAAACCACCGGAAGCAAAGTGTGTGCTAAGGATAATACCTTCAAAAATTGTTACTTTGCCCAATCCCAGCGCATCCATACTTATTTTACTTCCAACGATGGATCTTGTAGTGGTCAACCTCAACTTCCCTATGATGAGGAAGGACTTGATGAGAATGTATGGTTTTATTCCTGCCGTGATCGAATTGAAAGACCAAATGAAGAACCTTGTCATATATGGAACGATCCTCGAGCGCCTGGTGTTGCTGAGCCAGTAGCTGGTGATTATATGTATGGTGAAGGAATTACTCAAGTTCTTTGTTGCAAATAAGTTTTTATTTCTTATTTTTTCTTTCCCATTGTCATCACCGCAAACAGGAAGCTTCTCTCTTGCCTTATCTCTCGCAACCCAGCTTGCTCAAATAAGATCTTCATCTCTTTTTTATTATTCACTTTGACACAGCCAGGCTCAAAACGTTCAAAGAGCCAGTGAATGGGCCAAAGAAAGAAATTAATATCCACAATTATAACTTTTCCATCTTTCTTAGTTACCCGTACCATCTCTTGGAGTGCTTGGAGTTGGTTGCCATAATGATGAAACGCTTCGGTGCTGATAGCGTAGTCAAAGGTGTTATTTTTAAATGGAAGTTGGTGAACATCCCCTTCCAATAAGTTTACTTTAGAAGAAAGTTTATTTTTTGCTTTTTTCAGCATTTTAGGGGAGAGATCAAGACCATATACTTGAAGATTGCGATGGACATCATTGTGTTCCAGTTGTTTTAGAAATTCTCCGGTTCCGCAGCTGATATCAAGTAACTTTCCTTTCTGGGATACATCTATTTCTATTAAGGCTGGTAATTGAAAGTGCCGCATCCAAAACTGAAAGGGCGCCCAGTCGTAGGTTTTGGACCACTTTTCAAAGAAATGCTTATTTTGGTCTTTTTTGTTCATCTGTTTTTACCAGCGTTCAAGATTGTGCCGCAGTATTGATAATATCCAAGATTTCTTCTTCCACTCCTTGTGCTTCCTCAACTTTTATTTCCGGGAACAACTGCGCTATCATCGTGGGCTTCATCCCTACAATCACTACCTTACCTCCCTCTTCCATTACGTTTATCTTGCAGGGAAGGCATAGAGATACCATACGGTTCTTGTTCAGAAACTGATGAGCATATTTTCCTGAACAGATTTCGATGATTTTCAATGGGCGTTGCACGAATCCTTTCGCTGCCAATCTCTCTTTGATATCATAAATCTGAAACACTGTCCAGCCTTTCTTCTCCACGGCTCTTAGTACGGAAACCACCGCTTCATCGAATGATTTACTAGTCTCAATTATATAGCTAAAATCAATCATTCTCGTCCCTCCTTTTTTCTAAACATGCTATAGAGGAAGTTTTGGCTGCTTCCCCAGGGAGTAAGGTGCTCTTCTTCAAAACTTTGTATATGCTCAAAGTCGCTAAACAGCTCTTTTAGGGAATCTTCAGAGTATTGCCTGATCTCTAATCCACTGCACTTTGTCGGTCCCTTCGGTGAAAATGCGGCCACAATAAGGAATCCTCCTGGTTTGAGGAAACGCCGCACCCTCTCAGCATATTTATATCTATCTTCCTCCTTAGTCAGGAAATGAAGAACTGCTCGATCGTGCCAAAGCTGATATCGCTCGTTTGTTTCCAGTTCTCTCACATCCGCTACTACCCATTTAACTGCATCTGTTTCGCTTCCCATCCTGTTTTTCGCCCGCTGCAATGCCATAGAGGAAACATCTAAAGCAGTTATGTTGGTAAAGCCGAGAGCAAACAGATTGTCTACTAGCGTTGAATCTCCCGCGCCCACATCGATAATCCCCGCATTCATGTCCAGAGTAGCCACAGCTATCAGGCGCAGTGACGTTTCTGGTTTTTCCTGATACCAGCTTAGTGCCTGAGATTCCTTTTCTTGATAGATGCGTTCCCAGTGTTCTTTCATGCCTATCGCTTCTTCTGCAGTCCATTCCACAGTTTGACAATGAGCAATACAATCAATACCAGGATGCCAACCACTATCAGCAGGTACAACAGCTGCCATAACGGCCACCATCCCGCACCCATCATTCCAGTTCCATAGCCCATCATCGTTCCTCCCATCATACCGTTTCCCATCATTCCACCTCCCATCATAGAATATCCCACATAGCTGTTCTCTTTGCAATACAATCTCTTCGCTATGTTGATATGAACTTGCTTAAGTGATGCTGACCCTTCTCCGCCGTGCATCGCATCCATCAACTCATGCGCGTCGCCTGGATGCATCTGCTCCATATAGTAATCTCCTAATTCTTCCAGTTGCTCATCGGCCAATTGATTGCAGGTGGTGCCAGCATCGATGATGGCTTTAGCTTCAGCGAAATCATGCTCTTCATGGGCAGCAGCCATTGCGCCAAGCAGAAAAAACGCCGTTACCAGCATAATCATTGTTTTCATTTTTTTCACCTCATTCTTCAATCACATATTCAGTTAAAAAATTGTTCTCCCAATTGCATACAATAATGCAATAATTATAATTATTGCTAAGGCCATAATTATCCCCCTTTGTATTTTTTCCATTTATTTCATCTCATACTAGGAATTCATTTCTCCTATTTATAGTTAACGCACTGCCTATTTCTTTTCCTCATTAGTGCCTTCAGTTTAATACCTTCGCTCAATCTCGGCATTGCCTTGAGCATCGAGGATTCTTACTGCAACGAGGTCGTTGGGTGCTAAGCATGGCTGCTGTTGCATATTATGCTGGTATTTGAAGTTAAGGAGGCCATATTCCTCGGTCTGAATGCCGGCATCACACGCCGTCAGCCCATTTCCGAGCATCTTGCAGCTTCGGTCGTATACACCCATGCCCTGGAGAGGTCCCGGCTGGACTGCCATATTGCTTATCATCCCCCGAAACACATCTCCTCTGGCTTCAGAGACCGCAGCACCATTAGTTGTCGTCTTGCCCCGTCCCCAAAAGAGAAACACAGAGCCCACCATCAAAACCACCATCACTATTCCCATTATTAATTTTTTATTCATGTTCGATCACCTTTTCTATCCTCACCACCGTTTACAGCATTCAATTATTTTTTTGACCATTGTTTTAACTGGAGCATTTTGCTGGTAGGCAAAAATAAGCCCAAACAGCAGCCATAATAGACTTATGAACATAAGAGCATATCCTATGTCTCCTTTCAGTGCGGCATAGGCGATGATAAGCAGGCTGGTGATAAACGGCAACCGAAAAAACGTCCATCGTTCCGGCACTTTTTTCTCCAGGAGATAAAAAATGCCCGTGATGCTCTGTCCCATCAGCAGGGCGATGATAATGGTATTCTCAAACCAGCCCAGCCACCATAGTATAAGTAAGATTATCCAAGTGCCGGAAACGGCGATGCAGATGGCACAAGTATGGGTGTACCGCCGCAGCGCTGTTGCTTTCAGGATGACAAACAGGAAAAATAAGAAAGTTATTCCAAGCAAGGCAACCAGCAGTTCATCCATGGTTCAAAAACCCCACTGCAATAGCACTCCCATTCCCAACAATCCTACTAAAGTAATGATTATTCCCTGAAAGGGAATTTGCTTTCTCCGCCAGGAGGTCATTTTCTGGCTGAGGTAGGGGGTGAGGGAAACAAAGGCGCCTCCCACTATGCTTCCCAGGAGAAAGGTGTTTAAGAGATAAGTGCGGTTAAACCAAGAGCCATATTCTCCAAACCACGAGATATACAATGGCGTGATTCCCTCAAAGAGGGGTATGAGGGGAACGATGGTAAGGATAAAAGAAGCTATGATAATAAGCATCTTTTGATGTCTGATGTACTCTTTCTTAATAAGCCGGCTGATCCACCATCCGGTGGAGGCAGCAAATCCACCTACAAATAAGGCCACGACGAGCAAATCAACTCCTAACCATAATGCTCCTCCGGCGGCAGCTCCAGCACCTATCGTACAGAGGGGACAGTGTGCCTGTACTCCTGTTGCGGAACCCAGAAGCATTAGCGCTACTACTCCTTTTTTTATTCCCATGTGTAGACCCTCTTTTCTATTTTTGGAATTCCAACAATGGTGATGGTAAATTGTTGAATATTTTCTTCTACTTCAAACAAGAATTTTCCAGAGGTATGGTGGCCCTGCAATTGCGGGGCGGAGATGGGAACTATTTTCTTGCTTTTATATTCAAGCACTGTCATTTCTTTAAGCTGGAAACTATCGAGAGCAACGGAATGGGTGTTGATGGCTGCAGATACTTCTAAAATTCCATCCTGGACTTGGTGCGGGGTTAATTCAATGGAGACATCTCCAGTATCAGTACTGCCGGTGGTGATAGATCTAAAGGTGCCAAGTTCGGCTGCGGCGGTTGTATCTACAGGGAGAGGAACGGTTGATGAACTGCTTCCAATACCTAAGAAACCTATTACAGCATATGCCAGCGTAACGATAACTGCCAGAAGAAGCGCGTAGAGCAAGCCTTTTTCTATTTTTTCATCCATGAGACCATCTCACTCTGATGAATATTATAATTCCTGCAGCGATGATTAAGCCCCCTACAGTCCAGAACGCGGGAGCATACTCCTGAACCGAGGTAAAGGGAATCCCTGCCAGCACCAATCCTGAATTGATAAGGAGCATATGCCTTGAAATGCACTTCTTGCGCAGATAGAGCAGGAAGGTGACTCCTAATAAAAGGAGGGCGACGCTCCATAGGGGAACGGCGATGGTAGTGAGGAACGCTAGAGGCATGCCCGCAACGACAATCCCCATCAGGCCAAGCAGCGTGACCAGGCCCAGACAGACATTGTGGCAGATCTGCCAGGAGCCCAGAACGCTGGCTGCCCCTGATATACCTCCAGCAATTCCCGGTAATTTCTCTTTGTGAATCATATCATCCTTTTCCCTGATTATTCTTTTTTTCTATTATCCTCTCCCTTAATCCTCTTTTCTCATCATTCTCTTCCCCTATCATTCTCTTTCCTATTCTCTTTTCTGACTATTCTCCTCTTTAATCATATTCTCATAAACTCGCTGATGGTGCCATCCTTCCCCACCGCCATGATGACAAAAGGCTCTTTTTTCGCTCCCGGCATTCCCGGGCTGCCCGAAGGCATTCCTGGCATCGCGATACCAGCAATATCCGGTCTTTCTGTCATCAGCTTCTCAATCGCCTCCATGGGAATGTGGCCTTCCACGAAATAATCGCCTACGATCATGGTGTGGCAGCTGCGCAGGTCTGCGGGAATGCCGTATTTATCCTTGATGGGATCAATATCATCCATCTCTTCGAGATTTACGTTATAATCCTGCTTGTCCAGATACTTCTCGTACAGCCCGCAGCAGCCGCAGTATTCTGATTTGAACAGCGTCACAGTTTGAGCGGGCTGGTTATTATTGTTATTAGAGCAGCCGGCGACGATGACAACACTAAGTAATAATCCTGCTATCAGTATGTTAATGATATATCTTTTTTTTAGGAACATTTTTCTCCCCTCCGTTGGTAATAAGTCCAGCCTATATGAAACGGCTTATTTAAATAGCGGTGAAACTAGTTTCAGCCAAATAATTTAAAAGTAGGTGCCTGTTTTGGAATTTATGCTCGTTGAAAACCAATATTACTCTTATAATTATGGTGACCTGCCGCAAGGCTGCCAGCTCTGCGTGAAGGGGGAAAAACTGGTCTGTTTTGTCACGGGCGTCTGTCCACGACAATGCTACTTCTGCCCAGTTTCAGATGAAAAATTTGGCAAAGATGTCATTTTTGCCAACGAACGAAAGGTGAAGGGAGAGCAGGATCTTCTCCTGGAAGCGAACCTGATGCGAGCCCGGGGTGCGGGCATGACCGGGGGTGATCCCTTAGCAAGAATGGAAAGGACAGTATCGTACATCAAACTGCTCAAGCAGAACTATGGCGCGTCTTTCCACATCCACCTTTATACTTCCCTGAATCTGGTGAGCAAAGAAAAACTGGAGCTGCTGCATGCCGCAGGACTGGATGAAATCCGTTTTCATTTGGATTTGGATTCTGATGCTCTGTGGGCAAGGGTAACCTTGGCAAGGAGTTTCCCCTGGGGCATTGGTGTGGAACTTCCACTGCTTCCCACCAAAGAAAAAGAAATAATGAACATCATCGATTTTATTCAAGATAAAGTGAGCTTTCTGGTGCTGAATGAATTGGAAGTTGCCGACAACAAGCAATCTCATCTGCTCACCATGGGCTTTCGCACCAAAGATGAGTTAAGCTATGGTGTGGAAGGCTCAGTAGAGTGCGGCCTTCGTCTAATACGGTATGTTGAGGAAAAAGGATATTCTTTATGTATCCACCTGTGCACGGCAAGGCTGAAGGATAAAATCCAGTTGGGAAATCGTTTTAAAAGGGAAGCATTAGGAATGAAAAAGCCATTTGATATCGTTGATGAGGAGGGTTTGCTCACCCGGGGAGCTTTGTACTTGCCCGATCTTGCACCAGGGTTTGGATATCGGAAAAAACTTGCCGAGTGCAACAAGGAGGAATTTGTTAAGCGGTTGCTGGTTCTGCTGCCGGAAATCAAGAGTAAATGCCATTTGCGAGAGGAAGATTGTGTCATTGATGAGGAAAAGCCAAGAATCCTTATCTCATCCCATAAAATCAAGCCATTACAGAAAAAGTTTCGCACCTTGGGACTTCTTCCTGCGGTGGTCAAAGAATATCCTACCGCTGATCAATTGGAAATTGAGGTGGATATTTTTTCATGAGTACTTCTAGTCATTCTGATGATGCCGAGGCTCTGCTCGGCAAGGCCCAGGAAGCGTATCTCGCTCATTTTCCACCAACAGTTTCCTTCGAGCGTGCGGTTTTCTTCAGTTGGGGCTGCACCATCGGCGACTGCCAGTTCTGCTACATGAGCACGCAGCCAGACAGCAAGAAGCCCACGGAAACGAAGCGGAGCAATGCTTCCATCCTGGCGGAATTCATCCTAGCCAAACATCTGGGCTGGGACATCGGCTTCTTTACGGGCGGGATTGGGGTTCTCAAGCCGGATGAATTGGAATTTTTGCTTAAGGCGATTTTCCAAATAACCAACGAAAAAATCTGGCTCTCTGTCGGTCCCGTCTCCAAGCCACTGTTGCAGCGGTATCTGCCCTACATCCGCGGTGTGGTGGGATCGACGGAAACAATCAGTCCTATCCTGCACAAAAAAGTCTGTCCCTCCAAACCTTTGGCGCCCTATGAGCGCATGTTTGAGGCTGCAAAAGAATTGAATTTGGAGAGGGCCATGACGTTTATCGTAGGCTTGGGTGAAACAAAAGACGATTTGCCTCTCCTCATCGAATTTATCCAAAAATATGCCATCCATAAAATTCATATTTATAGTCTGATTCCCGAGAAAGGAACAGCGTATGAACACGCCACCATTCCCAGCAAGGAAGAGCAGGCGTGGTGGATTGCCCAGTTACGAATTGCTTTTCCCATCCTCAATATCCAGTGTGGAATCTGGGAGGACCGGGTCGATCGTGTTTCCTATCTGCTCAACGCGGGAGCGAACTCTATTTCCAAATTCAAAGGATTGAAGCTGTTTGGCACGCCGCTGGCAGGACAGATTGAGGAGCAGGCAATTAGGGCGGGAAGAAAATTTCAGGGAACCCTTACTAAATTCCCCCATATAAATTGGGATGCTGAAGTGGAGAGGCTTTCGCTGGAAGGAGAATTAAAAGAATATATCAAAAAAGCACTGCATAATTACCTGCATCAGATGAAGAAGAATGTGGAAACGTTAAAGAATAGGGAGAGTGCACCTATCGCAGCACAATAATATTGGTCATCCCCCTTCTTTTTCGTTCCAGAATTCTCTTGCCTTCCATCCGGTCCAGAATTCTGGTCATATGCACTTTGCTGAATCCCATTTCTTTAATTAGGTCACTTTGGTACATAGAACCTTCCCTTTGCTGAATAAGGGTATATATTTTTCTCTCTTCATCATCGAGTTTAGAGGTATCGATTTCAGTTGGTTGTTCCAGACCATTTGCCGCCGTTTTTTCTACTAGGGCATTTTTTCCCGGCAGCAGGAGGAGGAACAATCCGGCTATTCCTACCAGGAACGAGAACACGAAGGCTGCGGTAAGATACCACGATGTATTGCTGGTATGCACCGGGCACTGAGCAGGATCAAGGCTGGAATCGGCATGAAAAGCGGCGCAGAGGAAAGCATCGCGCTCATCGAGGTCATTCTTGATGACCGTCAACGATACCAGCAGGAACACTGCCAGCAGTACCAGAAAGCCGCCGGCTATCTTTGACGAAGCCCACTTCATTCAATGGCCTCCACAGCAGGAGCCCGCTTTCATCTCTTTCTGACCAGCCCCATATTTTTTCGCGCAGTCCGGGGAGCAGAACCATTTTCCGCTCTGTTCTAATCCTTTTCCTTTCTCTTCTTTCATCCCGCAAATGGGATCTTTTCGTTTGAATAATCCAAATAGCATTTTTTCCTCCCTTCTCTTGTTTTTTCGTTCGTTCTTTTTAATAATTATGGTTGGGGATGCGCAAAAATCATTCTTCTCTTATCTGGTGCAGTCTTTTTGCAGATAACATCCCCTATTTTGGTCATTTTTCTTAGTGGTTAGCCTTTCTACTTTCAAACTCTTTCAAACAACGCTCTGAACAGTACCATCGCTGTTCTTTCTCAATTCCCCTGCCTGGCTCTTGTTTTTTCCCGCAGATGGGATCCCGGCTCAGGTTCTTATTCCAAATCATCTTGACATCACCTCTTCAAAATGGAGCTTATTGGTTTTTATTATTGATATGTATGATAGTATGAATCCAGCACCATCCGATAAAACTTTCTATCAGTGCAATCCAACCTACCACGAACAGCACCCCGTTTATCCACCCCATGCTGTATTGTAGCGCCCAGGGCCCTAGCAACCAAAAGGCCAGCGCAAACCGCAACACCCTATCTACTGTCCCTAAATTTTGTTTTACCATTCTTTACCTCTTTTTTTGATATTAATCTTTAAATCCATTTTCTCTTCTTACAGTGGCCGTAGCACAAATTGTACATGGCGCCAAAGATCAACCCGACCAGATATCCCACAACTACTATACCTAAGAGGCCTCCCAAAAAGCTACCCCAGGTAAGCTGCAGCGGAATAGCAATTTTCATGAGATCAATCCCATGAAACCAAGTGGCAAAAAAAGCCACTGTCCGTGTCTGCCAGAGGGCAACTGCTGCTGTACATACAACATAGATAATACCGCTTGTTAATCCCGCTGCCATACCCACCGGGTGCGGATGTATTTTATCTTTCTCCATTTTTTTACCTCCACCAATTTGGATGCATTATCGCCAGCATAATGATGAACGATGCGGTAAATACCAACCAGAGCACTGCTTTTTTTATTTGGTCTAATGGCATTTTGCTTCTCCTTCTTTATGCAGGTATTTCATCATGATAATATGCGTGAGGGGACAGAGTGCCACCACCAGCCAAAAAAAGTATTTGTTTGATACGTCCAGAACGTACACTAAGGCCAGGAGCACTACGGGAATTACACAGCATAAAATCATCATCCAGAAATGCTTGTCAAAATTCATGTTATGGTTCCTCCCGTGCACCGAAACCTTTTTCTCCCACGGATAGGTATGTCAGCCCGCCATACATCTCTTTCATCGAGCTTTTAGGGAAGTATTTTTCCACGGACTCCCAGGCATGGCGTGAGGTCAGCTCCAGCTGCACGCCGAAGGGCCTGGTCAGAAAGGCTCCTAATGGGGCAAGGTGCCGCAGGACATTATCAGGAATCTTAAAGTCCAACAACGCAAACTTTCCCCCCGGACGCAGGGCATGATAGGTGTGTTCAATGACGGCATCGTATTCCGGAACGAGCGTGAGGGCAAAGGTAGACAGGGCACCATCAATTCCTGCCGGTATCTCGTAACGGTTCACGTCATGCTGTATCAGTTCAACGTTCTGCCATCTTTGTTGTTTCACCCTCTCCTGCGCCTGCTCCAGCATGGCATCCGTAATGTCCACGCCGATAATTCTTCCTTTTGGGCCAATTTTTGCCTCAAGCAGAGAAAAGTTTAAACCGGTTCCGCAGCATAATTCCAAGACTGTATCTCCCTGCCGCAACTCCAGAGCCTGAACAGTTTTTATGCGATACGCCTGCTCTCTAAAACCAATGGCATAATATAGGTTTGCCGTCACATCATAATTCTTTGCTCTCCTACGATACAGCTGCTGTAATTCTTCTTTGGATAGAATCTCTCTTTTCGGGGCAATCTCTCCTTTTGAAAGTATTTCTCGCTTTGAATGAATCATTTTGCCCTCCACCGTTTCATCAGCAAGGAGTTTCCCAAAACTGACACCGAGCTAAACGCCATCGCCGCTCCGGCAATCACGGGGCTGAGCAACCAGCCGGTGAACGGATACAATATTCCCGCCGCAATGGGAATGCCTGCCGTATTATAGGCAAAGGCCCAAAATAAGTTCTGTTTTATTTTTCTCATGGTGTACCGGCTCAGATCCATGGCAATGACCACATCTCGAAGATCTTCTTTGATAAGCACGATGTCGCCGGATTCAATGGCTACATCCGTACCGGAGCCCATGGCAATGCCCACGTCGGCCTGCGCTAGCATCGGCGCATCATTGATGCCGTCGCCTACTGCCGCTACCTTTTTCCCTCCTTGCTGAAGTTTCTTAATTTCTTTGGCTTTATCACCCGGCAGTACTTCGGCCAGGACGTTTTTAATTCCCAGAAGCTGACCAATAGCCTTACCAGTCCGTATATTATCTCCGGTTATCATAATGACTTCCTTCCCTAGCTTTTGCAGCTGTTCCACTGCCTGCTGGGAATTTTCTTTCAGCGTGTCGGCAACGGCAATGAGGCCAGCAATTTTTCGGTCTACGGCGAGAATCATCACTGTTTTTCCCTGCAGCTCTAATTGTTCCATCTCCGAGCCAAGGCTGGACAGGGGGATATTTTTCTCATCCATCAATTTTCGGTTTCCAAGTAAAATTGCTTTCGGTCCGATGTGCGCCTCCAGTCCCTGGCCGGTTATCGCTTTAAACCGTTGCGGATCAGGCAGATTTATCATTTTCTCCTTCGCTTTTCGGACGATTGCCTCACCCAAAGGATGCTCACTGCGCTTTTCGGCGATGGCAGCGTAGCGCAACACTTCTTCTTTGCTCAAAGCACTTCTTTCAATAATATCTGTTACTTCTGGTTTTCCTTTGGTTAAGGTCCCAGTCTTGTCAAACACGATGGTATCGATTTCCTGCGTTTTCTGCAAGGCTTCAGCACTTTTGATCAGAATGCCGTGCTCGGCTGCTTTTCCTGTTCCTACCATGATAGCCGTAGGCGTCGCTAAGCCCATAGCACAGGGGCAAGCGATGATTAAGACGGCCACAAATACGGTAAGCGCGAAGGACAATTCTGCCCCCATCAGATACCATATGCCAAATGAAAGTGCGGCAATAACTAAGACGGCTGGAACAAAGTAGGCTGAAATCGTATCCGCTAATTTCTGGATGGGTGCTTTGCTGCCTTGCGCTTCTTCCACCAGTTTGATGATCTGCGCCAATAGTGTTTCTGAACCAACTTTGGTTGCCTTAAATGTAAATGATCCGGTCTTGTTCATGGTCGCGCCAATGACTTTATCATCCTTCTTTTTCTCGACGGGGATACTTTCTCCGGTGACCATGCTTTCATCTACGGAAGAATGTCCATCTATGACCATCCCATCCACAGGAATTTTCTGTCCCGGCTTGACGATGATAATATCTCCCACTCGCACTTCAGCAATGGGGATTTCTATCTCTTTTTTATTCCTGATGACCAAGGCTGTTTTCGGCTGCAATCCAATCAGTTTCTTGATTGCTTCAGAAGTTTTTCCTTTGGCGATAGCTTCTAAGTATTTGCCCAGAAGGATGAAGGCGATCAATAACGCGGCAACTTCAAAGTAAAGCTGATGAGCAGTATATCCTTCTCTGCCGGTCCAGACAAAAATGCTTACAATAATGGAATAGATGTAAGCTGTTCCTGTTCCCAAGGCTACGAGCGTATCCATCGTGGCAGTTTTGGTTTTCCATATGGTGAGAATACCGCGGGAAAAGAATAACGAACCGGCAATCATGACGGGAGTAGCAAGCAAGAGTTCGATGAGAGCCAGATTCTGTTCGATGAACAAGGGTAAGGCAATACTAAAAAAAGGGGTCAGCATAGCCAGGAAGAGGAGGGGCAGGGAAAGAATGATGGAGACGATAGTACGTACTTTCAGGTTTCCAATCTCCTGCTCCCGCGCCTGTTTTTCGGTATCCAGTGAGGTGCCCTCTTCCAGAGGCTTGTACCCCAAATCCTGAATTGTCTGCTTGATTTTGGCGGCGGAAACAAGGCTAGGATCATAGAATATGGTTGCTTTCTCGGTGATCAGCAGCTCTTTCCTGACGATGCCTTTCAGAGAATTTAATCCCCCCTCCACGGTGCTAAGGCAGTGGGGATTATCCATGCCAATAACTTTAAGGTGGAGTGTAGCCGCGCCTGCCGGCGCTTCCTGACGAACGGAGTAGCCCACTTTCTGCACTGCTTTTTCCAAATCGGGTACGGCTGCCTTTTCGGAATCAAATTCCACCATGGCTTTTTCTGTCGCAAAATTGACGGCGGCTTTTGCCACTCCTGGAACTTGCTGCAGCGATTTCTCAATCTTTCCCGCGCAGCTGGCACAGTGCATGCCCTGGATGGAAAGCGTGCATTTTTGGTTCTTTGCCATCAGCGGGTTCCCTCTAGGATTTTGCAACAATATTTTTTAATGTGAGCATCAATTAATCTTAGCAGCGGTGTAATGGTCTGGTCATTCAATCTATAATACTTAAATTTCCCCCGGCGTTCTGGAAAGACCATCCCATGGTATTCTAGAATTTTCAGATTGTGGGATATCAGGCTTTGCTCGTACCTGGTGGCAGCGCCGAGTTCCGAAACGTTCTTGGGGCCATGGCGCAGGGCATTAAGAAGATGCAGCCGGCTGTCCGTGGCTAACGCTCCAAAGAACAGCTTGTATGCGCCGTGCATGTGTTCCATCTTATGTTCAGATGATTGCATTTTCATATGAAAAGTAGAACATATATATAAAGGTTGCGGGAAATTGTAATACTAGAAAATGCGAGATGGCTCCGCACAAAGTGCGGAGTTAATAATAATAGCTCGCATTTTCTGTTCCGAAAACTCGCCAATAGCAGACATCTCCGTAGGAGCCGTCCCTCTGTCTGTTCAATGTATGTATCGAAGAGGCTCGACCTTATGACGATAACGCTTCATATTGCTGAAGTAGTACGGGAAATTGTAGGCATATTTTTATAGTCCTGCCTGTTATGATAAGAGTGGTGAGTAATTTGAAATTTGGAAAGTATCAGCATTACAAGGGAGATATTGTCCAAGTTATGGGTATTGCTCTTCATAGTGAGACTTTAGAAGAATTTGTTATGTATAAACATATTAGCGGAAAAAGGAAAGATGAGGATCACTATTGGGTTAGACCTAAGAAAATGTTTATGGAAGATGTCGTTGTTGATGGCAAAGAAGTTCCCCGCTTTACCTATGTTGGGTAACTACTTCATTTCCACATCCACCACAAACCAACTCCTAATATTACAATGGTTAACGCTTGTATCTCCAGTCCTTGGAAAGGCAAAGAAGCCCAACTGAAAGTGACTCCCACCAACCCCAGGACTAGTGGAAATACACTCGTAACACAGGAGCTGCATACCCCGGTGGCGAGTCCCCCTATAGTCCCCAAGCAGGCTAACGCACCAGACTTTTTAATTTCCTTTCGTTCTTTATAGCGGATGTAACCACTAATCATATTTACCGATACTAAAGCACCAATAACGGCTGTAAACACCATCCCTAAAATAAGTTTGCCCCAATGAACTTGTGAAGCATACACTGCTAAATACTTCACCGTTTCATAAAAATCGCTTAGGTATACATTCAGTCCTACATAGAATAGAAAGGTTCCCACAACCCAATACCCATACGGTTTCTGTAGCAGCCGTCTCATGTTTTTTCACTACGCAGCGCTATCGAGCAGACCAGAAGTGTGGCAAAGGCAGCAAAGGACATTAATGGAATGGTCACAAAGCCGAATCCAAAAAAAGGCGAGGAAGCGCAGGAAACGGAAGCAGTTGAACAAAGTGTAGGACTATTAGGGATAATCTGAATGAGATAATGGTAGAGGGCAATCACACCGCCAATTATTGATAAGGATAACGTATATCGATATACGGTGGTGTCTTTCCTAAATAGGGCTATGCCAAACAAGAGTACCTGTGGATATAAAAATATCCGCTGGTACCAGCACAATTGGCAGGGCTCAAAGTGGACAATCTCGGAGTAATATAAACTAATGAGCATGGCAAGCAAGGAAGTAAGAAAACCAACGGTTAAGGCATACTGTTGGAAGGTTTTTCCGATGGTGTGTTTCCTTGCGAACAGAAGTATTATCAAAGCAATTAATAAGAGGACGGTTCCTCCTGAAACAATAGTGGTAATAATAGTGCCAGCGGTTACCATGGTTTACCACGCACATCCAGCCCGCTGGGCTAGTATTCCTAAAGGCTGAACTCCTTCCAGCCTGCTTCCATCAGCAAGCTCCCAAGTGGGATATCCAGTAATATTTTTTTCTTTACATATTTGAGTCTGGCCGGAACGATCGGGAAGAGAACATTCTACATAGTTTATGTTCTGGAAAGCGCTGCCAAACAGTTGCTTCTGTTCCGCGCAATGGGAACACCAGAAAGCGCCGTACATTTTAACCTCTTTCTGGGTTAAGCAGTTCGCCAGCTCTTTCTCCTGGTTGCCGCAGCTGACAAGAAGCAGCAGCGTTATTAGCATTCCAAAGATTATTATTTTTTTCATTCGACTACCAGTTTTCCGCTTCCCATTCCCATGGAACAGCTAAAACCAAAAGTTCCTGGTGCGGGAGCAGTAAATTCGATGATGTTATTGTCTTCGGTAAACTGTCCATTGACTTTTAAATCTGGGATGGTAAAAGAGCGAAAGCATCCCTGTAATCGTTCTACATCGCCTACTAATTGAACTTTCTTCCCCGCCTTTATCGTAATCGTTTCCGGATAATAGTTTAATTTTCCCCAGCTGAGATGACGGACTTGCACTTCGCTGGTATCATAATCTTTTTCCAGCGTTGGAATAGACTTTGCTTCTGATTCCTGCAGGATTCTGTCCCAGTCGAATTCCGGTGCGCTGTTTCCAAAGGTTTTCCATCCTACTATGAGGATAATGATGACTGCCAACACCATTCCTGCTGTTTTAATTAAAGTAGTGCGTTCCATTTTAGGTTTCCTCACGCTACAAAAGCGGTTTTATAGCCATAGACAATAATCAATGTAAAGGTGACCGTCAGGATAAAGCAGTAGGAGAAAAAAGTCCAAAAATCGGCCGGCATTTTTTCTGCTTTTGACCCTTTCTCTGCTATCTCTTCATAGACCATATATGATAATCCCAATAATATCAATATGTTGATTACCATAAAAGGAGGCATGAACCACAAAATATGGTCATTCTTCATCATCAGCGCTATCATCGGCCCCATGGTGCCGCCCATGACTCCAGCCATTGCGCCTTCTAAAATACCCATAATCCCGCCACAACGTCCGGCATATACCCCTATCATGACTCCAAATAGCATTCCCAGCAGACCACCCATAAACATACCGTTGGTGGAGCCAATGACTACACTGAGCATCAAACCTGACTGTACCCCTAAGGTCATGCCAATCATCATACCGTGCATACAGGATACTTTTACCCGATGGGCTTTGAAGTGCCACAGGGCTCCGGCAGTGAACACGATGGTAAGCAGTAAATAGAGAATCCACCATCCTCGCTTGTGCAAGAAAGCAGGATCATTTTTCCACAGAACAAAGTACACCGCTAATTCTAAAGCCAGCAAAATGAGCAAGGTCAATCCCGCATAGTGAAGCATCTGCCACTCTAATTGATATTTTTTGGTCTGGGTGCAAAACTCTTTTAGGCGCTGGGAAACGGGCATACTGCAGCATTCTTGGTCCATAGGCATATTAATTTCTTTCCTATTTAAAAGAAATTCGCAAGAATAGGGAAAAAGTGGGGAAAATTGTTTTTCCTATCTTTGCCCAAATTCTGCACAAAATTAATAAACAACCTAACTCTTTAACTATGAAAATAATGGTGAGGTGCATACTATGAATTTAAAATATTGGTGGTCAACCCACAAGTACCAGATTTTAGTAGCTTTGTTGATGATGGCGTTATTTTTCATTGTCAGCTGCGGAGCTGCGACTGCTCCTCCGCCTCCCCCCAGCGGGCCGATCGGCGGCGGGTGCGGATAAAAAGGCGGTGAAGGTTTATGCGTTTTCAACATCAGCCACAGCAGTATCACCAGCAACGGGAAGAGATGTTTACTAAGCATGAGCACCAGCAAGCGCTGAAACGAAAACGCACTAAACTTATTCTTTTTTTGATTCTTGGTTTTCTGCTCTTAGTTTCCAGCGTTTGGGCTTATGTTCATTACGCTACTCCTGGACCATATGATACCTTTGCCAAATGCTTGACGGAAAAAGGGGCGGTCATGTATGGGGCGATTAACTGGTGCAAGTACACCCAGGCGCAGGCAGGGATGTTCGGCAAATCATTCAAGTACATCAATTATCATGATGAAAGCGAATTAGATGGCATCAAAACCAGGCCAACCTGGGTAATTAACGGCCAATGGTATGAAAAAGTACAGAGTTTTGAACGGCTTTCTGCACTCACCGGCTGTCCTTTAGGATGAGGTCGGGGAGGTCTCCCCCCTTCCTATCAAAGCAAGAAAAATACCTCCAGAACAAGATGACCAAATCCCGACTCCAAATCCTGCTTATTTTTGTGGCCATTATCGGAATAATTCTGCTTCTACTTTATTTTTCCTGGAGCACCTTATTTCCCAAACCCGTGAACCTCATCCTGCAGCAACGCACTTCCAACGACGTTTCAGAAACGCTTCTTCTTGACGATGATACCATCATGGGCAAACCGGACGCGCCAGTTCTCATCGTTGAATTTGGCGAGTTCATGTGCCCTTATTGCGGTCAAATCCACCGGGAAATTGAACCGCTCTGGCGCAAAGAATATATTGAAACTGGAAAAGCCAAGTATGTCTTTCGTGACTACATCAACTTAGGCCACCTTCGAGCTTTTACTGCGGCAGAAGCGAATGAATGCGCTGATGCGCAAGGAAAACAATGGCCCATGTATGATCTTCTCTTCGATAATGCCTACACTGGCGATGCCTGGGCGCAGCTTCCCAACAGAAAAGATTTTATCGAGATTATGAATCGTTATGCACAACACCTCAACCTCGATGTAGCTCTGTTCAAAGAATGCATCAACAACAGCACTTTTGGAGAAGAAGTGCAGCTTGATGCATCCGCCGGATCCCAACTTGGAATTTTCGGAACACCAGTTATCTACATTGGCAACGACCAAACCGGCTTTGTCAAAATAAGAGGAGCGCAGCCCTATAGCGTGTATACGCAAATCATTGATGAAAAACTAAAATCATGAACCTCAAAAAAACAATTACCACTATTGTAAACGTCCTGAAAGACCCCGCTTACTCCTTTCTGGCTATAATAACCGCCTTGCTCATGATGGCTATCAGCACTTACCTTCTTAATATTCCTCTTATTATCAGCACTATCGCCGCGTCTTGGGATTGGACTGCAAAAATAGTGCTGCTCTTTAAACTTCTGGGTGGAGCGATCACCAACAATACCCCTTCTACACTCGTACTGCAGCTGCTCACCAGTTTCTTAGGGGGAATCAACCTGGCACTTGCCATTCATCACTGGAGAGAGCAGCGAACAGTTAATATCACTAAAAATAGTGCCAGCGTAACGGGAATGAGTGTAGGAATTCTCGCCGCCGGCTGTTCCAGCTGTGGCATCAGTATCCTCGCTCTGCTTGGACTTGCCGGAGTCATCACTTTCTTGCCATTTAAAGGTCTGGAGCTGAGCATCCTGAGCATTGTACTTCTTACCATCAGCATGTTGTGGATGGCTAACCAAAAACCAACCTGTGCTTTGGTTGAGAAAAAAGGCGTGAAACCATGACTGAAACTAGATGTCCTTCTTGTAAGTCAACTAAAGTAACGCTGTATATGGGTGGTCAATTTGGGAAATATATTTGTAAAAATTGCGGCTATGTTGGAAATCTCATTTTGGAGGAAGTACGCTCAAAGCCTAAAGAGAAAGCATCCTCAAAATTTCTTCTGGGTTACTCACTGCTTTTTAGCTTTCTTTTTCTCGCTTTCTTTGGAATAGTAACTTTTCTTATTCCCACCCCCTTCTTTACTCGGATGACCCCTAAAACCTTTTTTGATTATGGATACTGGATTCTTACCTCTGCTCTTTTTGGGACCTATATTGCTTTTTATTGTTATAATAAAAAAGCTCAGGCAAAATGCACCGTTACTGCTGCTGGTGGCGGAATATTTGGTTTCCTTGGTTTTGGTTGTGCCGTGTGTAATAAACTGTTACTATTGTTATTTGGGGCAGTTGGAGTACTCACTTATATAGAACCAATAAAGCCTCTTTTAGGATTAGCTGGCACGGCACTGTTGGGCTATGCCGTTTACCAGCAGGGAAGAAACGTTTTTTGAAATAAAACTTTATTCTATCCCTTTTTTTGATACACAATTCGTATCTGCTGGTCGTCTTGCAAGGGAATATCGCCAAATCTGGTATCTTCTTGTCCATCTAGGTATACTTTCAATTCATGGTCGTTGTCAATACAGGAGTCAAAAATGCACTGGCTGTCAAACCGTTTGCCCCAGATGGTGAAAAAGTCTTTGAGATAGAATTGGTATGGGAAAGGAGATTCTACGTGCAAAATGCCGGGCTCATCATGGGTGTGGATGACCCGCAGGCCTTGCTCGGTAATGCCGATGTCGGCAGGAATCAATTGAATTTGGTCATTAATCTCGATTTGCAAAGTAGGATGGATGTGCTGCACTATTTGTTTATGGTCCCGTAAATTAATACTTAAAGGATCTTGGGGCTGCGAGCTGCATCCCATTAAGAATAAGAGTACTGTTAATCCTACTAGATATCCAACCAGATATTTTATGAAACTATCACTTTTTACGTTCATGGTATGCTTGCCTTGGCCTTTATTTAAAAACTTTATTCAAATTAAAGATAAAGTGGGGACTCATTCTTTTCCTGCACAATTTTTCGCCTTCCTTTCAATGACCATAAGGACATTAACCCAATCCACAGCGTGCCCACTCCCAAGGCAACCGATGTTCGTAACTCCTGAGCAACATAGGCATAGTTGTAATACTGTATGACATTCCAGGCAGTGAGAGTTCCTATAACTGACTTAGCATACTCTTCTTTGGGAATATTTGCCCAAAAGTCACTGGTAAGGTGATGATAATACTCCTTCCCCTGGTGTAGATGATATCCTATTTTTTCGCCGATGGTATTATTGGCAAAGAAAAATAAATTATAGGCATTCCCAAACAAGTTTGGTCCCAGAGCTGCTTTGGCTAAAGGATCATCGGCAATATATTGTCCTACCAGTTCGCCAATTTGCATGGAGGCATAACAAGCCATCCCATGCAAGGGCGAAAAGGCAGCAGTGTACCTGACTTTCTTCCAATCAACTTTTCCGTCAGTTACTCTTTGCGAGATGATATCTCCTAATGAAAAAGTTGCTTCTGCAGTTGCTATTGATCCTAGTATCGGATGCTGTTGCTGGAAGGCCACGTACCCGTCTACGATTGCTCCCAGATCCATCTTACATCAATTTCCGGCCTTTGGAGGTAATCTTCAGAGACTTAAATCGCCCCCGTGGTTCTACCTGTACCAACCCGAGCTGCTGCAGGCGGCCAATCCTTACTCTCGTCGTCGGTTTGGTAATATCCAGATGATCAGTAATGTTTTGGTATGAAATCAAGGTATTATCCATGTTTTTTTCGTTGATGAAACGGAGCAGTTCTTTCTCCTGGGGTGATAGTTGGATCCCTTCATCCCGGCCGTACACATCTTGGGTAAGCGCTTCTATCACTTTCATTTTTTCCGGGCCAAGTAAGTTGGGATTTACCGTGATAATCACCATCTTCTGCTGGCCAGAGACTAAATCCTGAAAGTTGTGGATGATTTTAGTTACCTGTTCCAGATCATTTTCAAGAATGAGGTAATCGACTCCTTCCAACAGCACTACACTCTTCTCGCTTTTGGTCATAAATTCCCTGATGAGCGAAAAAAGAACTTGCACTTCTTTTTCACAGGGAACTCCCTCTATTTTGTTTCCAGTAAGCCAAATAAAAGGTGTTTTTTCAAGGTGGTATTTCTTCTTGATCTTTCGCGGGTCATCACGCACAATCCCTAATCCTGCAAACCCTTTATTCAGCGCACTTACAAAAAGGTCCAAGGCATTGTCATCATGGTCTTTGATCAAGTACACCGCTCCCGGTTCTAGCGTGACATCGGCAGTGGTATAGGCAGTGCCTTCAAGTGCGGCGGTTATCCCCAGCTTTCCCAAGGTGCTGGTAGCTTTGCTCAGCTGCTGCTGAGTTTTTTCCTTGGAGCGGTACACCCAAACCGAAAAAAGAGAAATGCTGAGAATAGTGAGGACAACTATACTTAAAGTGATAAGGTATTGTTTCTGGAGCGCTCGTATTTCTTTTTCGGTATTTTCTAAGGGGGTTAGAATAACCAGTTTCCAGTGTTCTTTTCCAAAAATAAGATCAGAAGAGGTGACAATGGTTGGTCCAACTTTCTCCAGATATTTGACTGTGTTGGGCTTATCGCCTTGCATAGGTATACTTTCTGATATATTCCCATATAAAGCTATATTTTCCCCTTGCAAAATATAATCGCCGGTTTCAGCGTCAAGCACGATAAAAGAACTTTCTTCTCCATTTACTAAAGGAATGACCGGAAGAAGGTACAGATAATATAATTCATTCACTTCTATGATGCTGAATAATATCCCATTAAATTTGCCTACAAAATTGGGATAGGGGGTATAGGAAGCACTTTCAAATAAGGGGACGGCAACGATAATCTGGCGGCTGCTTCCCTGCCGTATAACTCCGGTAATGAATGGTTCTTGGGTCTGCCGGGGTATCTTAAAATAATCCTTATCTTTTATGTTCAAGCTGAGATAATCTTGAAATTCCTCTGAGCTGCAGGCGATGATTTTTCCATTTTTATCTGCCTGAAGCACTACCTCTAATTTAGTTTCTTGTTCGCCCCTCATCAGGGCAGACTGGCTATCACACCCTGCTTCTGCCTGCTGTTCTGGGAGGGGAAATTTGCTTAAGGAGATCAATTCGTCCCGTACTTTATTGATGTGCGATTCTATCTGAGAGGCGGCAAATTTGGTTTCCACTATTTTGGTGTCAATGATCTGTTGGGTAGTTAGCTGCTCGATATTTCGAAATGAAAAAATATTAGCGGTAATAATGCCAGCTACCAGCACCAGAAAGAGCAGGAGGAGCGCCAGATACCGGTTGCTTTTCATCCAAGTGATCATTTTGAGTGTTCCGCACCCTTCTCTTTTAATAATTTTCCCTATTTTTTCCCTGATGTTTCTTAATCTTTATATAGGTGTGAGCATACTTCTTTCTTAAAATAAGAGGCCATTGTCCATGAAAACCAAAAAAACAGAAAGCTCGGTGTCGGGAGTGCCGGCACATCATAGTGCAGTATCCAAGAGTGCATCAGAACATCACCACCTGCCACATCATGAGCATCAAGAACATCATGATCAGCACCATGCACCTCCTGCTGATGAACTGGTCCAGATATCAGAGCCCTTGCACCATCACCCCCAAGAACCAAAAAGTGAGAATTTATTCACCTGGTGGACTTCGTGCTTACTTGCCTTAGCAGTTATCGTTCTCATTTTTAACCAAGTTATGATTAGCAGCCTGGCCGGAACGGGATTTACTGTCAGCGGTTTTTCCCAATCCTTATCTTTGGCTGGCGGAAAAGATCTTCAGAAGGTGGATATTGATTCCTTAAAATCAACCGGGCATACGGTTGCTGCGGTATTTCCGGTTGAAAACCTTAAAACGAGCGATGATGCCCTGGCGATGATGTTTCCTTCGGGAACACCAGATTATGGCGGGGCGTTGGGGGTAAGTTTTGACGATCCGGTGGGCTCCCTTTCTACCTTATCATCAATGTATCGGGGATTAAAAGCAGAAGTGGAGCAAAAGAATCCGGAAGCCTGGCAGCGGTTTATGAATCTGGCTTCCAAACCAGTAGGCATTTCGTGCGAATATTGCTGTGGAGTTGGCCCAATTGGCATTAACAAGAATGGGGATTCAGCCTGCGGCTGCCAGCATAATCCAGCCCTATTGAGTGTTGCTTTATATTTAACTGCCTATACTGATTACAGTGATGGTGAAATACTACGGGAAGTCATGCGCTGGAAAACCTTATTTTTTCCGAAGAATATGATTGAATTAGGAGTGAGTGTCGCCGGAGGCGATACGTCTAAATTAAATCTGCCCGGTATGGTGGGCGGATGTTAAAAGAAAGGAGGAATATACCATGAATCAAAAAACTATTATAGCCTTGATATTGGCAGTATTGGTATTGGTATCAGTCGTGCAGGCCTTTCAGCTTACCAGCCTGAGAGAGAAAGTAAAAACAGGAGGATTAAGCCTGAGTTCCAGCAGCAGCGGGACTTCCGTGGCATCGTCTGGCGGAAAAACCATCGGAACGGTTCCCAGCAGTGTTAAAGATCTTCCTCAAATGGTAGGTGGATGTTAAATTTTCTGTTCTGTTTTAAACAGTAAAGAGAAATTGAAAAAGGAATTGCCCGCATGGAACATACTCCCCACCATACCAAATCAGAGTGGTTTACTCATTTTGCTGCCGTCATCGGCATAGTTATTATTTTTCTCGCAGTTTACAATCTCTGGCAGACGTATGGCTTATCAGCTGCCGTCAATCAGCAGACTGTTGCTGCTGCCGAAGCAGCTATTCCTGCCAAGATTCAAGTAGCGCTTATTACCGCAGCTGACTGTAAAGAGTGCCTTAGCCTTACTCCCTTGCTGGAGCAGATCAAAGCGATGGATATTAACCTTACAGCCATAGTAACTGAGGAGTATAATCGGCCTACAGGAAAAGCTCTCATTGAAAAATATCAGATATCCCATGTTCCCACTATTCTCCTGAAAGGGGAATTGGACAAGTCTGCTCCGTTGCAGGCTCTCATCAATGAACAAGGCCAGGCTTCCGCCGATGCCGTTATCCTTAGTTCTCCCGAACCGCCCTTCGTTGAAGTATCTTCCGGGAAGGTGAGGCAGAAAGTTGGACTTACTGTTCTTCGGAAAAATTCCTGTGAAAAATGCTATGATGTAGCCCCCTTGGTCGAAAAACTTAAGGAACAGCTTAACATAGAGAAATATAAAGAGGTTTTCATCGAGAGTGCGGAAGGAAAAGAGTTGGTATCTCAATATGCGGTTACGGTGGTGCCGACGCTTATCTTTGACCAGGAAGCGGAATTATATTCGGCTCTTACGTTGGTGTGGAAGGATATCGGAACGGTCGAATCTGATGGCTCCTATGTCATGCGTAACCTTAATCCCCCTTATTATAATATCACGGAAGGCAGGGTCAGAGGCTTAGTAACTCTTACTGCTCTGGAAGATAAGAACTGCCTTCAATGTTACCGGGCTTTAACGGTTAATAAGCCCATTCTTCTGCGCCTGGGTTTAGTTTTAGGGCAGGAGAAGAGCATAGACATCTCTACTGCGGAAGCGCAGGGACTCATTGCAAAATATAACCTCTCCAAAATACCCACTATTATCGTGACCGGTGATACTGAAGTGTACCCGTATCTGGCGCAAATATGGGCCGGCGTCGGCACGATTGAAAAAGATCAGGCTTATGTGCTGAGGAAAGTAGAACTTTTTGGGCAGCCGTATAAGGATTTGGAATCAAACCAGGTTATCACCCCTGCACCAGAACCGAGTGCGGCATCCTAAGATGAGCAAGGTTATTTTATTGTTTGTTTTCATTCTTCTTTGGGCTTCCTTGGCCCTGGCAGCGAATCAGCTTCCTCTCGGATTACAGAAAATTATTGAGTACAATAATCAAGCAACTTTAGATTTTTCAGTTAAAATATCCTTCTTTATCGCTTTTGTTGCCGGCATTTTGGGTATATTATCCCCCTGTATTTTGCCTTTTCTTCCGGCTTATTTTTCGTATACCTTTAAAGAGAAGAAAAATCTTACTTTAATGACTTTGGTTTTCTTTGGCGGTTTTTCACTGGTGTTAGTCTTTCTGGGGGTGATTGCGGGGTTTTTAGGAGAGCAAAGCCTGCAGGTATTGCAGCGGAGCTGGCTGGTGGTTATTGCGGGAATGGTGTTGATATTTCTAGGGGCGATTACCCTGATGGGAAAAGGATTTTCATCATTCCTTCAGTTCCATCATAAATTTAACAATGATGTGCCGGGAACTTTTCTTTTTGGCATGGCTTTTGCTCTAGGCTGGACCGCCTGCCTGGGTCCGGTGTTGGCAGGAATACTGGGAATTGGCGCTATTTTAGGGAATGTATTCTATTCAGCGCTCCTGCTCTTTTTTTATGCATTGGGAAATATCGTTCCACTCTTTCTTCTTTCTTTTTTCTATGACCGTTTTAATCTTGGCGAGAAAAAATGGATGAAAGGAAAGATGCTTACGTGGACATTGCTTGGAAAGCGATATCAAGTTCACTCTACCAATCTTATTTCCGGGTTACTCTTATTTCTCTTGGGAATAGTTATGATTATCTTTGGCGGAACGGGGGTAGTGAATGGCTGGGATCTTTTGAATACCAAAGAATATTTCTATTCCGTTCAGAATCAATTGTTACAGTGGCAGTATGTAGGCAGTGCCAGTGTTGCTATTTTTGTTGTTTTTATGCTGCTGTTGGGGTATATGCTGTGGAGATACTGGATGGCTAGAAAGAATAAATTTTTATGAAAAAAACCTAGCGAAACAAAAAGGATAAGGGGTTATTTATTTCAACACCGAAGAAACTCCTTGAAGGTAGCCTCTCACCTTCTTCATATTTAATATATCATCCCCATAATCTAAAGTCATTTTATCTCGTAATCCACCTTCAGCATCAATACAAAAACCATCTTTTCCAAGCCGTTCAATTAATGCTTTTACTCTTGGAGTAACATTCTCTCTGGTGAATCCACCGGCAAAACCAATCGTTAAATCTGGGCATTTTTCTTTTAGTTCGGAGTATAACACAACTGATGAATCTAACTCAAACTCCAAACCCCTACCACCAGAGGGGTCAATAAGAACATAACTTAGTGAATTTCCATACATTTTAATTCCTTCTGCAACTTGGTTTGCTTTTTTCCCATCCATAGCATGGTGTGATGCTTGGAAAACAATTTGCATTTCTGGGTATAGTTCTTTTATTTTGGCTACTTGATTAATATCTGGCCAAACAATATTGAGTTGAATAGCTCCACATAATCCTTCTTCGTAGATGCCATCAAATATTTGAGCAACTTGGTTTGAGAGGGTATTTATTTCTTTAGAATTATAATGGACCATAGTCAAAACTTTTTGATCAGTTGCTCGTAATAAATCAGAAAGTGTATTTACTAGAGGATATCTTCGGTTTTGGGTTGGTTGTCCACAAAGAGTTTTGTAACTAACTAAAAAGCCCAGCATTGGGATATGAGAAATTTCCATAGTATATCCTGCCTGTGAGAACTCTCTACAAATATCCTTAGTTTCTTGAGCAGTAACCGGGCCAGTTACCCCTACATAAGGTTTTACGATCATAATAAAAAAATTACCAGACAAATTATAAAGATTCTGCTTTTAAAACCTATATTTTACATTTCACCAAAATACAATCAACTGCATTCGATACAAGGCAAATCCCAGCCATAAGGTTAGCAGAGCATACAAAAAACCAAAGACTCGACTTAGTGGAAAATAATCAGATATCCAATGAGTTTCACCTTTTCTCCAATTCATGATATTATAAATAAGACAATCGATAGCCAGCAAATACCATAGCAATCCTTCAAGGTAAAATTCCATGTACTTGTAAAGAGTATGTTTTTTTAAATAGATTTGGGTGATATTTTTTTCGCAACCTTTATATCCTACCCGCAAGAGCGAATTGGCGTGACCGAAGCTATTACCCTCAAAAATCTGAAAAAAGAATATAAGAATGTTTCTGCGCTTCATGATCTTACCTTATCTATTGGACAGGGTGAATTTTTTGGGCTGCTGGGTCCCAATGGGGCAGGTAAAACGACAACCATCAACATTCTCACCGGCCTGTGCAATAAAACCAGTGGATCAGTGTCACTTTTTGGAAAAGATGTGGTGAGTGATTATGAAGAAGCTCGCGCTTTGATTGGACTCGTTCCCCAGGAATTTAATATGGATTTTTTTGAAAAAGCCTATAATGTGCTATACTTTAATGCTGGCTATTTTGGCATTCCTCGCAGCGAGAGAGCAGCGAAAATCGAACGTTTATTTCGAGACTTGGATTTATGGGAGAAGCGAAATTCACCTGTTCGGGAACTCTCTGGAGGGATGAAGCGAAAAGTCATGATTGCCAGGGCATTAATTCATCAACCTAAGATTCTTATTTTAGATGAACCAACGGCAGGAGTTGATGTGGAAACTAGAAAGAGTTTGTGGAGTTATTTGGAGAAATTGAACAAAGAAGGAATTACGATTTTGCTTACCACCCATTACATTGAGGAAGCGGAAGCGTTGTGCCAGCGTATTGCAGTTATCAATAAAGGTCGTATCGTGGCTTTAGATAGCACTCAAAAACTACTGCATCTACTCGAAGGAGAAACTCTCACTTTGCACCTGGAAAAACCACTGGCAAAAATACCTAAAGCGCTGGCGCATTATACTGTTGTTCTCAATCAGAACACCCTGACTTTTTCTTTGAAACCAAAAGATTCACTCTCCCAGCTCCTCGCTGATGTTACATCTGCTCGTCTTTCCATTGTAAAATTGGAAACCACTCAAAATAAGCTGGAAGATGTCTTTTTGCATCTCACCAAAAAATGAAAATGAATGTAATAGGTATCTTGACCTTAACGGAACGGGAAGTAACCCGGGTACTGCGTATTTGGACCCAAACTATCATTCCTCCGGTTATTACGGCGCTGCTCTTTATTCTTATTTTTGGGTTATCTCTTGGAAGCAGAATAAGTTCGGTTGGCGGGGTGGGATATTTGCAGTATATCATTCCCGGCCTGCTGATGATGGGGATGATTATGAGTGCCTATAGCAATACGACCTCTTCGTTGTATTTAGCAAAATTTCAAGGCAGTGTGCAGGAAATGATGGTGGCTCCTTTATCGTATTGGGGCATTATAATGGCATTGACTTTAGGCGGATTAATTCGGGCGTTATTGGTGGGAACTTGCATTCTCCTGGTTAGTTTGCTTTTTGCGCATGCTGCTCTCCATAGTGTAGTTGCGCTGATTTATTTTGCAGTCATGAGCTCTCTGCTTTTTTCTTTTGCTGGGATAGTAACAGCTTTATGGGCAACTAATTTTGACCGCATGAATATTTTCATTACATTTCTTATTACTCCACTTACCTATTTGGGCGGGGTGTTTTATTCCATCACCATGCTGCCACCAATTTGGCAGACCATAGCTCGATTTAATCCTATACTTTACATCGTGGATGGGTTTCGCTATGCTTTTATAGGTTCGAGCGACGTGCCCATACTTTATTCTTTTCTGGTGGTTCTGGTACTTACCATTTTCTTTTTCTTCCTCTGTGTTCATTTATTTAGAATTGGGTATAGGCTGAGGACGTAGGTTGAGAAAAAAAGAGTCAGGACCAACTTTTAGAATAACTTTCAAGTGGTAACTTTAGAAAGATTTAAATACTAGCGGGTATCTGGAGCAATTACCATGAAAAAAATAGCCTCAGGTTTAGTCGCACTTACTTTAGCATTGTCCTCAGGACTATCCCCTGCTTCAGCTGAAAAACCAATTCCATGCGCTCCAGAAGCTAAAGTAAGGTATGTTGCAAAAAATATACCTCAAAAATTTAAGGAAGTGAGACCTGATACCTATTTAATTGATGTTGTTCCCAGTGCAAAAAACGGGTATACTCTTAGTGGGCAATTAGCAGTTTTTCTACCTTATCTCACAAAGAGGGAAGGGTATTCAGGAGACCCGAATACAATGTCTATTTTTGATCGAACTAATATTAATCCTGCACAGTGGTTTAATGTTTCTAATTGGGCAGAAGATTCTGATATAGGTTGCGCTGATGTAGGAGTTTATTTAAACAGACCAAATTCAAATATTTCAAGTCTACCCGATTCACAAGCTAAGTTTAATGCTTTTGTCGATAGAGTTTATCAGCTTCTTCAAGCGAAGAAATAAGTTGACTTACTTATTTGGCATATACGGCAGCACTTCTAGTGCTTTCTGAAGAAGTTTATCGAATGCGCTTGGTCGTCCTGCTCTCTGAAGTTTCTCTCTGGTCTCATTTTCATCAGGAATGTCGGCACGAAACGTAAACATGGGCCGACGAGCAGCTTCAATGTATACACCGTAGACATCTGGCTGATAGAGAATAGTTATCTCTTCCTTTTTTATACTGCCATGATTCAGATCAAGAGGCAACCCCACTGCTGCATCAATTCCTAGATTACATTTAATTCGAACGACTAGTGTTGCGATATCTCTTCTATCTTCTTGCTTAGAAAGATCACCTTGAAAATTTTGCCACCATAGGAAGTTCTTAACTTCTTTATCTAAAGAATAACCTTTAATACCAATCCAAGAAGTTCCATCAGGAGTCTTTGGTAAGTGTCCAAAATATCGTGGTTGAGGCATCCTTCCTATTGCTAATTCTTCATCAATAGTCATTTTCAATCATTATCCACTCTTGGCGCCAGAATAAAACTCAACAACAATACGTCCGTTAACTTATATTCAATTTTGAGTGGGTAGTCGGTATTAAAATGAAGTGATACGGTATCAGCCAGCTTGCCGCCGGCAATCATTTTCTTTAAATATTCCAAGGAGTATTTTGCTTTAAACTTATCTGTTGAAGTGGTTTTGATAATAGTCACATCATCTGGTTTTATTTCAATTAAAGCTTTTGATAAATCTCCTTCAGCTTTGACCAGCAGCAGGCTTTTTTCTCCCAAAAAGGTTACTGATTCAGCAACCACGCTGACGTCTTCAATGGAACTGCTTAAAATAGAAGAGGAGGTTTCGACACTCAACGGGAAATTGAGTTCCGGAACGCGTTGTTCTTTGTCCTCTAATTCTAGAGTTGGAACGGAAAAAGAGCGGGTGGTTGACCCTTTCAATTGCACTTTCAAGCGATTATCTTCGGTTTCCAAAGTCAGCATATCGTCGCTGTTGGCCCGGCGCAGAATCTGTTTAAGATTATTGAGGTTGATGGCAATTTCTTCGGTATCCTTCACATCATATTGGGTAAAACAGCTGCTGAATAACTTAAAAATGACCATGGCTACATTGGCAGGGTCCATTGCTACTAATTCCAGCCCCTGGGAAGTGGCTTTGAACTTCGCTTCGCTGACTAGTTCCGAAATAATGCCAATGCTTTCTTTGAAGAATCGTGGTTCTGCTAAGACAAGTTTCATACGTAAACCCCCTATCAATCTCGAAGAAGGAACTCTTTATAAGATTTATTGTTGTGAAGTAGTGAGGTGCTTATCCAAGCATTACTCGCTTGCCATTTTCCATGAGGTGGATGTTTTTTGCCCGGGAATAGCCCATTTCTTCAGCTAAAGTGGCAATGTACTGCGTTTTCTCATAGGGGGCATGGGCGGGAATAATATGCTTAGGGTGGAGGTACTGAATCAATTCCCGATGATCTTCCCGAGAGGCGTGTCCGGACACATGGATATCCCTGAACATAACTACCCCTTTGGCTTTGAGCTGCTGTTCCAGTTTTTCGCGGTTCTGCCTATTTAGTTCCACCGGAATGACTGAGCAGCTGAAAATGACTATATCTCCTGGCTCAAAGGTAAAATTGAGTTCATCCCGTACCATTCGGGAGAGCACCGCCCGCGGTTCGCCTTGATGGCCGGTAACAACGAGCAGGTATTTGTCTTTTCCGGCTTTGTTCATTTTTCCCAGTATTTTCTCAATTTTGTCCCGATGCCGGACCATTTTAATGTCATTGGCAAAATTAACGATGCCAACTTTCTGCCCTGCTTCCACATATTTAGATAAGGAACGCCCTACAAAAATAATCTCTCGTTTGAGTTTCTTACCCAGCTCAATGATACTTTTGAGCCGGGCCAAATGGGATGAAAAGGTGGTTACAATCATTGCTTTCTTTTTCCCATTGGCGCTGAGCATGACCTCTTTGAGCATCTTCTGGGCTATTGCTTCTGAAGGGGTGTTGATATGCTCATGGGCATAGAGGGCTTCTACAATGAGCAGCAGAACCCCTTCTTTTCCTAGTTGTTTCATTCGTTCAAAATTGGGCGGTTTTCCCAACGTTGGCTCACGATCAAATTTATAGTCATTGGCATACACAATTTTCCCATAGGGTGTGTGCAGCACGACAAACGAAGTGTGGGGGATGGAATGGGTGACGTGCACTAATTCCACTTTCAATTTTTTGGATAAGGAAAAAGTCGAATTTAGATCCTGACTGATAAGCTTGTTCGGTATCTTAATATCCTCATCATGGAAAATGCTTCTCAGGATTTCGATGGTGTAGGGCGTGCTGATGACCGGGGCATTTGGAAATAAAGAGGCGGCAAAGGGAACTGCACCAACGTGATCTAAGTGCCCATGCGAGGGGATGATGGCAATCACTTTTTCTTTCCAGTCTTTGATAAAATTGTAGTCAGGAACAGCAGAGACTTTGACTAAAGAGGCATAAGTCTTGGCGCTGATATCTTCCCGATCTTCGGTGTGCTGGATGTAATGTTCCATATGCAGGCCCATGTCCAGAATAACCACTTCATCGTCGATTTTAATGGCGGTCGAATTTCGACCGGTATCGGAAAATCCACCAATAGTGCATACTTCAATAGGCATACTTAGGCAGATTGCCGGTTGGTTTAAAAAGATTTGGCTTATAATTTACGTAACTTTTATATATAAAATATATGTTTTTTGAAATTATGACTCATTTAGAGACCCGAATAAGTACTGTTGGCAGTTTCCCAGTTATCTCTAATGTCAATCCTTTGCGTTTACAACGTCTGCTGGAAGTTATTGCACAAACCGATCGTCAGGAACAGTTTATAGATAAAGATAAAGAGCTGATAGTGATTGGGCGAAACCACCGCAATTTATACCTTTTTATGGAGGAATTGCTTCCCCAGATAATGGCTGCCCATAGCGGGCCCTATCCAGAAAGCTCTTTTATGTTCCCGCATCATTTTCATGGAAAGTCAACGATGAATAAGTATGTTAATATCTCTTATCATCCTGGTGAGCCGGTAAAAATAATCTCCCGGACCAAGGGAACGGCCAGCATCGTGGAGAAAATGGCCCGTATCTATGCGGAGAAAGGTGCCATTACTGACGCTATCAATCCAGCTCATACTTTAGTGGAGGATATCTATGGAATCTCGGCAGGAATGAAAAGAGCTGAAGAATGTTATCTGCTTCAGGATAAGCTTGGCACTCTTCCTTTCCTGAGCAGGGATTCAGCTAAATCGAAGGATTATCTGCACGGCAACCCTAACGGCTACCGGGCACTTCATGATACTTTTTATTGGAACAATGGGTTTCCGGAACTTAAGGGGATGCGCATCCGGGTGCATTATGAAACGGAAGCAGACTTTGTTAAAAATCGGGATGGGGATGGGAAGAACCCCCGGCGAGCTCATAGGGCATATGCTTCCTGCAAATTAGAGAAACCACATTCGCTGGGAAAGTATCAAGTGGTGGTAGTAGATCATCGCAGCAACCTGGAAGTTACTTTTTCTCACAAGCGCATAGATCTTTCGGACAAGCTCAACGGCCAGGTGCAATATCACTTGCTTTGCCCTCAAGTGAATTAGACAATAACTTCTCCCCGGTTGATTTTAGGCAGAAAATTAAGGATTTTTGTATCTTTGTACTGGGTGCAGCCAAGAACTTTTTTACTATGCGACAAAAGGATTAATCTATTTTCTGTTCCTAAGTCTTTCTCTAAGGGTGCGCCTTTAAAATATTCCTGTACTTCTTCCGAGGTTAGTTCTACTCTATTTTTGAGGGTTGCTTTTTCTTTTTCAGCTTCCCGGGCCAGCAGCTGCGCTCCTTCCTTACTGAGGCGTATTTGATTTGGCCGTATTTCGGCAAAGTATAACCCTAATTTATCAACTTTTAATTTGCTCAGGTCAACTTTGATGACATCTTTACTGAGGATAAAAATACGCTCATCGCTGGCTTTCAGATAGGCATAATCGATCTTAGGAGCAAATCCAAATTGGGCTTCGAGCTGTTCTTTAATTTTTTTGATTTCCCGGGTGTTGAGGATGGTGAGAGATTGCATGGGTTAAAAATTTAATCCTAAACTTATTTTAAGGGCTTCATCAATTTTTGGCATAATCTCTTCATGCACTTTTCCTAATTTTTTAATTAACCGTTGTTTATCAATGGCTCTAATTTGATTGAGAAGAACTTTTGATTCTTTTCCTAGTTGGGAATTTTCTATGGTAAGTAATACTTCAGTAGGGTAAATCTGAGTGGTATTTTGTGAGGTTACGGGAGCAATTATAGTAGTTTGGCTATATTTATTTCCTATATCATTTTGAATGATAACTGCAGGACGCGATTTCTTAATTTCATGCCCCACAGTGGGATCAAGACCAACCAGCCAGATATCTCCTCGTTGTAACTGGCTCATTATTCCCAATCCTCTGAAGTGTGATCCCATTCTTTTACCATTTGTTTATCTCTTTTTGCATTACTTTTGTAGCCCTCTATCAGTTCTTTTACCAGATTTTTTTTCTTTACTTCAGAAATAAGTTTATTTATAACATCATCATACGTTTCATAATCTTGGCGCAATTCATCTAAGTCCTCTTTCGTACTTTGATGAATTTTTACAGTGGTAGTATCCATAGTATACCAAAAGTATACTCAGTATAAAAATGTTTCTATATTTCGGCTAAATTTCTCTACCCCTATAATACTAGCCATCACCAGAGCAATTATACCCCCAACAGTAGATTTATAGTATTTCATAGTTAGTAAGAACTCATCAACCTATATTAATATTTCTATCCCACACCCCACACCGGATTATCTTTTCGTTTTATATCTACAATTTCCCTAAGTACTTCCAATTCTGTTTTGGATAAATGTTTCTTTAATTCTTTTAATTTCTTGAAATCTCCTTCGGGAATGTCAGTATACAGATAATCACCTTCATTAATCTGCCGTCCGACAGTGACTCCATCCATGGCCATAGCCACTTGCTTGCCTTGCTCGGCAACGGTTAATGATTCCTGGGACTCTTCCATACTCTTAACTTGGCTGATTCTTTTTCCTTGGGCATTCATAATGGGATCACCAGCTTTGATCTTGCCAATTTCTATCTCTATTCCAACCACTGCGGGATTGTTCTGGCGAAAGACAAAACCTTTTAAGATAGCAAATTTGCACGGACGGACTAAGAGTGATAATTCCCGTAATTCTACTTCTTTTTTGACGGTTTCAGTATGGGCATTGTAATCTTCAATGATCTTATAAATAACCTGATGGGTGATAACTTTGATATTTTTGTCTTTGGCGATAGTTTGAATATCATCCGGAACAGTAATATTAAATCCCAAGACTACGGCATAGAATTCATTTTTTGCCCTCATGCTTTCGGCCTGCAGTAAATCCTGCCTGGTAACATCACCTAATGAAGCGGTTGCGATGGGAATTTTTTGTTCCTGCAATAAATGGCGCAAGGCTTCCAGGCCGCCAATGGTATCAGCTTTTAAGGTAACTCCCACTTCCTCGCTACTATCAATGATAATATCTCTCACTTCCTCCTGAATTTCCAAACTCAGTTTGGCAATTTCTTCTGCTTTTCCTGAGCAGCTGCGCAGCGGCATTCCTGCCAAGGCTTTTTCCGTTCCCGGTGCGACAATCTTAACTCCGGTTGCGGCATAGACTTCTTTCACATTCTGAAATTTACTTTTTTTATCTCTCATTTCAGCTAATTCACCCGGTTCGAGCAGAATTTTGACTTTAGTGACTAAGGCTTGGTCAGTATTTCCGATAATCAAGGTATCACCTAAAGCCAGATGTCCGTTATAGATAATGGCATTTAAAGTAGTTCCCAGTCCTTTTTCTTCTTTCACTTCCAGAATAGTTCCCTTGGCATTGGCTTCCTCTTCAATCTGCAGTTTTTGCTCCAGATATTTCTGGGCCATGACGGTAAGAACGGCGAGTAATTCTGGTATGCCCTGCCCGGTCTTGGCTGACAGCGGGATGATGGCTAACTGCTTGGTGTAATCCTGCACCCGGTCAAACCGCTCGGATTCAAATCCCAGTTCCTGAAATTTTCCAACGAGTTCATACATCTTCTGTTCAAATATGCCTTGTACTTGGTAACTGAGGGCATTGATATTTTCAATGAGCATCTTAGCTGGTTCATAGTTCCATCCGGCGATAAGATCAATTTTATTGGCGGCAATGACAAAAGGAACTTTATTGGCTTTTAAAATTTCAATGGATTCCAAAGTTTGGGGACGGAATCCTTCATTGATGTCCACTACCAGAATGGCAATATCAGCAAGATTGCCGCCTCGTTTGCGCAAGGAGATAAATGCAGCATGTCCTGGTGTGTCGATCATCAAAAATCCAGGGACAGTCAATTTGCTCTTGAAAGAATCGAGCAGGCGGCCGCTCACTTTCTGGATGACTGCCATAGGGATAATACTCACACCTATTGCTTGAGTGATTGCTCCTGCTTCCCCGCTGGCAACGGTGGTACTTCTGATTCTATCGAGTAGCGAAGTCTTTCCATGATCTACGTGTCCTAAGGTAGCAACGAGGACTTTGCGAATGGCCATGAAAGTTTAGAATGAGGGTTATTTTTTAAATGTATTCTTAATAAGCGCCGCTCGCTTTGCGCCCACCATATCCAGAACAGTTTTTTTGGTTTTAGCAGGATATGGTTTTAGGTATATTTCGAGTTTAGGTAGATTTACTCTTTTTTTGAACTCCTGTTTTACTTCAGGACTCATTTTTTGCTTGAAATGGACCATATCAATGCAAGTCTTTTCCACATCGGAATACGGCAGAGCTATCGCCTTGGTGGCGTGGTATTCTATGCCCAAGTAATATTTTTTATCCAGATGGCGGAGCAGGACATTACTACCCAATACGTTTCGTATGCCCGTTCTGACTGCTCTGGTGGTGATAATAATTGGGATGGTTTCCTGTTCCCAGAGATTATGATGACTTAAGGCATCCTGTAACCCCAAGTAGGCGGGCTGGAAACAAAACACGGCCAAAGAAGCATCGTTCTGGGTGGTATAATATCCTTTGACTAATGGCTTTAACTTCCCTTTCGCAATGAGCTGACGTATCAATTGCTTCACGTATTGTTTTACTTTTTTTTGGTGGCGCACTATTCGCGCGATGGACGCGTAGCTTACCACGGGGTTGCGAGCCAGAAATCGTTCAAGATCATGTTGGTATTTTTGTTTTCCCATCTTAGTTCCGGTTCTTTATGTATTCTACCATTTTTTTGCTGGTTGGAATCAGCCCTTCCAGGATAAGTACTTTTAATTCCCATTCATCCACTGGCTGATTGAAATTGGTAAGCAGTTGCTGCAGCGGCTGGCGAACTTTATCCGGTTCGCGCACTTCTTTCAACAAGATAAAAATGTCATAGAGGTCTCTTATTTTTCGCCGGTGGAGATAGGCTGATACTTTCTCTTGTATCAACTGCTCTGCTGATAAAGTATAAATGGGAATACTGTTTCCTTCCACCATTTCATAGTCTTTGAGCAGGCCCTCCGTTTTTTTCCAGATGGCTTCTAAACGGACCGAAGTGCGGTTCAAGGTAAGTTGGGAATACAGGCTGTTTTCCCCAATTTTCTTCTTCTCCAGATGAAAGCCGCGCTGCTGGAGCTTCTCAAAGAAGAGGTTTAGTCTTTCTTCATTTTTGGGGATATAGATGTCAATATCTTCTGAGAAGCGATTCCCACCATAACAGCGCCAGATAGCCGTTCCTCCGTGCATCACCGCGTCATTAAAAACAGTATAGAGGGTTTCCACTATCATATCCTGCGCTTGGGCGATGTCTCGGTGGGCTTGTTTCCGTAATCGGGTAATGAGCGGAATCATACTATCAACAAAGGTTACTCATATATATAACTTTCGTTGATTTTAACATTTTGGGTGGTTTATTGCTGCAGGCAGATGACATACTAAAAAGATAAATCTTTAAACTGTTCAAATATTTCTCTTTCTATGTCTATCATCAAAGAACATTCCACCACCATTCACGCTGAATTGCCCAAAGGCGACGTCCATGCCAAAATGGAAGTATTCTATAATCCAATCATGGTCTCCAATCGAAATATTTCTATTCTGCTGCTCAATTCAATTTCTAATAAAGATATGAAAATTGCTGATCCCTTAGCTGGCTCGGGTATTCGTTCGTTACGTTTTTTGAAAGAGTTAAAGAAAGGAAAAATAGAACAAATGGTAGTCAATGATTTTAAAGAAAATTTTAAAGCAACTTTTCAACAAAATCTTAAACTTAATAAAATGACTAAAAGCGACCAAGCTAAAATATCCATCTGTAATGAAGAAGCTTCCCTCTTCCTCCTTCACCAAACCGGATTTGATTATATTGATCTTGATCCTTTTGGTTCTCCTAATCCTTTTCTGGCAGCTGCAATAGCTCGTATTTCCCTTGGTGGAATTTTAGCTGTTACTGCCACTGACACTGCTGCCTTAACCGGAACCTATCCAAAAGTAACCGAGCGCAAATATTGGGCTATTCCCTTGCGCAATTATCTGATGCACGAAATTGGCTTACGCATTCTTATTCGTAAAATTCAGTTACAGGGGGTACAGTTTGATAAAGCACTTACCCCCGTACTCGCCTATCATAAAGACCACTATTTCCGGGTGTACCTCACATCAGAAAAAGGAACCGTCAGGGGAGATACCATTTTGAAACAACATCAGTATTTCTTGTTTTGTAACGAATGTCTTTCTTTCAAAACATCGTTGTTCAATGCAGAAACTTGTCAATGCGGAACCCTCTTTCAGTTTGCCGGCCCATTATGGACAGGAGAACTATTTGATACAAAATTAATAACTCTTATGGTTAAGAACAATCCCTTTCCGGAAGAACAGAAGTTTTTGGATACGCTGAAGAACGAAGCAGCCATTCATCAGGTTGGTTTTTATGATGTACATGAGATAGCAAGGAAATACAAGACTAACCCCCCCAAAATGGACGTTGCGTTAAAGAAATGCAATGGAGTTAGGACACATTTTTCCATGACCGGGATAAAGACAGAAAAGAAGATTCAGGATACTCTGAAAGAATTGCAAAACATTTAAAAGTAGCTCGTTAAACGTTCGAGGTATGAATTTACAACAGATGGTGCAACTGGTCGGAAGAGATCCACGATATATTCCAGATTATATTACACATCATGATCCTCGTGTTCTTGCTGCCATGATGCGGGTTGATAGAAAAGAGTTCCTTCCCGAAGGGATTTCTGAAGAAGCTTATGTGGTTGATGATTTTTTAATGGAAAATGTAGATTTCCTTTTTAGAGGAGCAGGGTGGGAGTTGATTGATGGGAATAGACAGCAAAAGCCGTATACTTCAGAGGAAATAGAAACGGCTATGGGGTTGGGTCTTATGATCTCAACATTAAAGACAACTGCCCAAGTTCCTGTTCGGGAAATTGCCTATCACCTTCGTACTCCTTCCATTGGGTACAATCAGACCTGTTCTGATCCCAGCATGGTCGCCACGATGTGTACTTTATTGGAATTACAACCGGGCAATAAAGTATTGGAAATTGGCACGGGATGCGGCTATCATGCCGCCGTTACCGCAGAAGTGGTTGGTCCGGAAGGAACGGTGTATTCTGTAGAACGTATTCCCCAGCTCGCAGAATTTGCTCGAGGAAATCTTCGCCGCCATTTTGGAGAAGATCATGGGAAAGAACGAGTTGTTGTTATTCACGGTGATGGATCCTGCGGGCTTCCTGACAAGACCTTGTTTGACCGCATTTATTTCACTGCCGGTGTTGATCCACAACGGTTTGATGCTCAGGTTTTTTGTAAACAGTTGCGCTCAGAAGGTATCTTACTCTTCCCGGAAGCGGAAGGAAGTCTCATAATTATGTACAAAAACAGTGTGGATGCCATGGAAGAGTATGGTCGCCGGGGAAGAGTTCGCTTTGTGCCATTGATGGAAGGAAGAGCGGAGTTATGAAAAAATGGCTATGAGAAACAATGAAGAATCTCTTTTGGAACAGAAACTGAAAGCAGATGGGGGCTGGAAATTACCTTCACAGTTATTTGGAGATGTGGGGGCAGATATTCATGATTTTTACACGCAGAAAAGAAAGCCTCAGCTTTTAAGTCGAGGTTCTTTTCTGGTGCAAGAAAGGGTTTTCCCTTCTGCACGGAAGGGCTCTGCCTTTCTTGTGTCCTAAAAATCTTCCAACAAAGAAGCGTCCGATTAAGCTCCGCACGCAAGGAAACGTCATACGTTTCCGGCAGATTTTTATGACGCGTTGCCACCATAGTCATTATAAATAAGTAGTAAAATATTTAAATAGGGTTCCTTTTAGCTTATAATATGGTTGATAAAGCAACTTTAGATGCTGTACTTGAGGATTTCAAAGAGTTTTCAAGAGAAGGAATGTCGTTTCTTGAAACAGTGGGTTCATTTAATCAATGGAAAGAACGGTTATTTCAATTCTCCCACCCCCAGTATGGGCAGCTCTTATATCTTCCCGTGGATCTTATTTGGTTTGGAGAAGGTGCAGGACCACAGTTTGATCAGGTTTATGCTACACCTGAAGATTACTCCAGAATTAGGAATGACGAAAGAGAATTAAGATTGTTCTTGGGAAATTTGTTTGACAGAGGAAGGCTACCTTGTGGTCAACCAGGGGTTCTTGACACAAGCGATGATATCAGTCCCTCAACTTATGTAATTTGGATGTATGAATTTTCTGAAAATGGGGGATTTAAAAGAAACTTGGAAAAAGTCACTATGGAAATGATGGATGAAGAATTTGCTCGTTCTTTCTTGTCGCCAGATGTGTCTGGAGAAAGAGATGAACCAGCCGATTATACCTCACTTAAAAGATTCAGCAAACAATTTTACAGATTAGTAGGATTATTAGAAGTTGTAAGAGATGCAGGTGCTAAAGATAAGGGGTTTGCCAAAGTTTATAACTTACTAAAGCAAAAAGTTAAAGAAAAATTCGGAAAGTCTATGCCAAAGGTAAGATTTAATAATACAATCGAGGATTTGTATGGGTTGACATCACAAGCTTTAATAGCAGTCCAACCTGAAGAAGACTTATCAGAATTTTGGTTAGAAATGATTAATTATGACGAGTTGCTGCGTGATGAGAGTGATATTTCACATGTTGATATGTATGGAGAAGGTTTTTTTAGATCCTACGAAAGAAGAGATGATAGAATGCGCCAAGTCTGTCGCTATATTAAAAGAATATTTGATTTAGATGAAAGAAGAGTTACAGAAAGTACTCGTGAATGTGGTGATGAATATGAATCTTTTTTGCATTGTGCAGTTTTTAATATTGGTTATTGGTGCTTTGGAGAGAATATAGAATTTGATGGAGACGTTAAAGCTAGTTATGATCGCCAAAGAAGAACGGTGGATATACTTCAATTTGGGACTGAACCAAATGATCCTGTTAATTTAACTAGGTTTTCTGAAACGGGTTATGAAACATTTAGTGGTACTTATAACAAAGAAACAAAAACTTTTCTCCCCGGGATTTAAAATTTGAGAAAACAGTAATAGCGGCTTTAAGTAGAAAGTATTAATAGTTGTTAGTACAGAAGGCAAAGCTTTAGACCACGCACTTTAGTGCAGGGATTAGTGCGATTTTCGTTATTTTATCCGTTCGTACTTTCCCACTAATTCCGTTTTCTCCAGAACGTGTCTTTCCAGAGCTTTTTCAACCTCTTTCTTCGTTGCCCCTTCTTTCAATCCCAGCATGGTATCTAAAGCATACAACTTGAAGAAATAGCGATGCTCTCGATCAGGAGGACAGGGACCACCGTACGTATTATTCCCACGGGTATTTTTCCCCAGCATTCCTGGCGGATTCTTTCCTTCTTCAATTTCTCGCACCGTTGGCGGAATATTAAACACCACCCAATGATCCCATACTTCTACGTTAAAATTCTTTTTGGCTATTTCAGGAATGTCCGGGTCGTCCATAATCAGCACCAGACTTTTTGCTTCTGGCGGAACATTAGAAATGAGTAATGGTGGATTAATATTAGTATCATCACAAGTATATCTGCTGGGAATCTTTCCGTTATGTTGAAATGCCGGACTGGTTAGTTTCATGGTAGTCATCTCCTTGTTTTGATCAGTGGGTGCTGAAGCGCAACCGAGTATGAACAGGAATAAAATAATTGACAGGATTTTCTTCATGGCTCTTACCGATACACCCGGTCTCGCGAGGGTGGTGGTTCAAAACAGGCATCTCTATTTTGCTCGGCAGCCAATTCATAGCTCCTTCCGTGTAGGACGTGCTGAAAGCGCGGATCTGTACCCATCATACTGAGGTTGGGTAATTGGCTCCGTGCTCTGTCAATATATAGATAATTCTGATGATTAGAATAAGATATTTCCAACAAAAAATGACTTTATCAACTTTGGTTTTCTCTGAATGCCCTGCATTTTTGCTTGAAC
>Ga0066347_102_pt1 | contig 57594 bp, 73 predicted proteins | sample RifGroA2_FD_59265 | JGI IMG/M metagenome (GOLD analysis project Ga0066347, IMG submission 59265) | Archaeon GW2011_AR9 | reverse complement strand
CGGGATGCCGAGCAGGGCATTTGCTCGCAAGCAAATGACCGTCGTGCCACCTGCTGCGGCAGAGTTAATGTTTAATGTTCTTCAGAATCGAATCTACTGACATGACCGAATGATTTATATACTAAAATAGTTTTATTTGCCTATCAGAGGTGATAGGTCTATGGTAATCAAAAGAGGCTCAAATGGTGGTCGCCGGAGTAAACTGGAGTTCCATCGGGTTGCTCATTATGCGTTTTTTGTCGGGCTGTTAGTGGCTATCGTAGCCGGTTTGTTTCGAGACTTCATCAGCCCAGAAGTGCTGGTTACGACCTTAGTTATTCTTGGTTTCGTCGTGGGGCTGTTTAATCTTACTGCACCGGAAACTATTCCTTTCCTGGTGGCAGCCATTGCTTTGATGCTGGCAGGGATCGTCAACCTTGGCCTTATTCCGGGTGTGGGGTTATACTTACGTTCCATCCTCAGCAATATTGTGGTATTCGTCGTTCCCGGGGCAATTATTTTGGGGTTGAAAACCATCTGGAAACTAGCTTCAGATTAAGTTTTTTCTTACTTTTTTCTATCTTTTAAAGGTGAATCACATCAACCAAAAAAACTTAGACTGTCCCCATTGTAACTATCGCTGTATAAGCTTCCTGTTTTCCGGCGTCAAAAGCATCTATTGCCATTACTGCCATCAGCAGATAAAGATATAACCACCTGACAACGCATTAATGACCCACTAAAGCCTAAAAAAAAGCTTAGTAGAAAAGTCTCGTTCGCACCCTCGCTTTCTGATGTTTCCTATTTTCTTTGACTATTTTCCCGAGAGCGAGGACATAGTAGTCTTACGAATCGTTCTGTGCTCACTGGCCCCCTTGGCGACTTTTCTACTAAGCTCAAAAAAGGGTTCTGTCCTAAATGTAGGTTAGCAGCTTCTCAAATGGCGTGACATTTGACGGAGAATGTCAGTCTTCCATTACTCAAAGCGAAGGCGAGAAGCTGCTAACCTCATGAAAATCAGGGATTTTCAGGATGCCAAAAATGCAGGGCATTTTTTAGCACGAACAAAAGTGAGATTTAGGACAGAGCCTCAAAAAAGACAAAATTTATAGAGCAGAACTTTATTATAGGTAAAATGAAGGTGCAAAAGAGGCTCATCATAGGTGCGGCGCTGGCATTGATTGTTATTAATCTCATTTCTACCTTTCTGATGCTTCAGCAGACAGCTACTTTAACCGTTCCGCTTACCGGCAAAGCTTCTTCTTCCGGCGAGGTTCAATTATGCATTAATAGGCCACCAAGTATTACTGCAATTGCTGATCAAACCGGTACGGAAGGAACAGCTTTTACCTTGCAGGTGACTGCAACTGAGCCTGACGGGCAAACGCTGACGTATTATGATAACACCTCTTTATTTGCGATAGATCAAACGGGGCTCATTAGTTTTACACCCTCGTTTGACAGCGCCGGAACCTATTCCATTCTCATTACAGTTCAGGATTCTGGCTGTGTGCAGTTCAACGCTAGCGATGACTTTCTATTGACTATCGCAGAAGGGACTCCACCGGCAGAAGAAGGCCCCGCAGGTGGAGGAGGAGGGGGCGGAGGAGGAGGCATTAGCATCCCGCCTAAGGATATTGGCTCTCTGGAATCTATTACCGGAACACAGAGGTCAAGTGCACGTGAAGGACAAATAATTATATTCACCTATAAAGGAATCACTCATACCATTCACTTGGACAAACTCGGTGTAGATTCAGCGAGGATTACGGTTGCTTCCCTTCCTCAAACGGTTACCTTGCTTCAGGGGGAATATGAAGAATTTGATTTGGATGAGGACAAAGTAGCTGATGTTCGCATCCAGCTAGATTTGATACAAGACAAGCAAGCTTATTTCCTCATTAGCTACCTAAGAGAAAGCTTTTACATCAGTGATGAAATACTGAAAGTAAATGTACGAAAGTCAGAGCTTCTGGAAAAAAAAGTGACTGTTACCAATGACGGACAGATAAATCTTGATCTTCGGATTGAGAACCCTATGGAGAACTTGCTTACTATCACTCCCTCTTTATTTACTTTATCAAAAGAACTGAATGAGCTATTATCATTCACCTTTAACCCTTCCAAAGATGCCATACCTGATGTCTATTCCAGAACTATTACTTTTACGGGAACTCAAGGATTACGGCTCCACAACGAATATATGGTCGTCGTGCTGGAAGTAGAAACGGATAAAGTTTTGTTTGATGGAAATATCGATCTTACTAAAGAGTCTTACTTTCCTGGGGAAGAGATGGCCGCAACGGTGAGCATCTTTAATTTAGGTAAAGAATCTTCTGCGAACTTAACTTTGATGTATGATATTACCGATTTACAGGGTAAGCAATGGTATACTTTGGAAGAAGCAATTACCTTAGAACAGCAAGCTTCTTTTTCGAAAGTCATTCCTCTGCCACCAGATATACTTCCGGGGCAATATGTGCTCGCATTGAAAATACCCTACCAGGATTCCTTTGCCACCAGCACTGAACTTTTTACCGTAGAAGCGCCTGCGCCGGCAGCACCTCGCCCATCTGCCTTAGCTGGCCTTGCGGCCAGAATAGCTGGAAAACCAGTCTTTGTATTAGCAGTCCCTGCGATGCTGATGCTCATTGTTGGCATTGTAATAATATTAGTTCATCTTCATAAGAGAAGTCGCCGCCTGGAAAAAACGCATGCTACCATTAAGCAGAAAGCCATAGAATCTAAAGTTCAGGATATCCATGATGCCAGCCGGCTTCAGCAGAAACTTAACCTGCTGACAGAAAGCTACCACAAAGGTTATATAAAAGAAGAAACCTACCTGGAAACCAAGGCAAAAATAGAAAAATTGCTTCAAAAAAGAGGGTAAACCTGTAAAATGCTTGAATTTTTAAATATCCAAAAGCTTTATAAAAGGCTACATACTACTTCAGATAAGGCATTGGTAAAGAAAATTAAGAGAAAGACCAACAATAATGGTGATGGTATGGACGAAAAACCCTTTGCGGAGAAGCTCCTTTCTGAAGATTTAAATAATGAAAAGAATGTTCCGGCTGCTAAGTCCGAGAAGACTATCTCTGCTCCCGTGAAGAAGCTAAAAAAAGAAAAAGATTTGCTCAAAGATGCTTTGCAGGACTTAGAAAGCGAATTACAGTCATTACGTACGGTGCGCGCTCAAATGGAGCGAAAAATCAAGTCGGCATCCCGGGAATTAGGCAACACTCAACGGCAGGAATTAGAGTTACAGGGAAAAATCGGCGCGTTAAAACAGAAAGAAAATCTCTTAGTGAAGAAGTCTGTTGCCACCAAGGAAAAGCTTGATGCTTTAATCAAAAAGATGGAAAAAATCAAAACAGTAGAGCGCCAGCTCCAGGACATGTGAATGGCGTAAATGAGCTAAATTCTATTCTTTAAAACAGAAGATAACTTGGCCGGAATAATTTCCATCCGGTGCGCTTCGGGGAACGTTCGCTTCAAGATAAACTTCTTTGGTTTCCTGGGCTTTTAGGTCAAATTCAGCTGGATTGATGCGCACCCAGGTTTCAAAATCACCATCCATGCTTACCGTTACATGGGCATCCTGATCATGCTGAACCTCAACTTTGCGACTCGACATTATATTTGGAGAAACTGCTCCAAAATTAAGATGGTCAGTATTAGTGTTAAAACCAAGCAAGGGGCGTTTTCCGGCATCTTTGACCTGGATGGAAGCAGGAATACTCTGCATTGCTGAACAGGATGATTGGAGATACGCAGCCCAGCTTATGACTATGACCACCAGCATTATAATCACTAACACGATGGCCAAGAACAACTTAGGCTTATAATAGTTAGAAGTCATCTTCTTTCCTCGTTCCCAGATTATGACAATAATTTTGTTTAAATAAGTAGATGGCAATAACTACCACAAAGAGCAATCCAACTATCAGCGCTGGAATGAAACTAAAGCTCTTGGCTTCTTCGATTTGCTGCTGGATCAGAACCGGTTCCGCTAAAACAACGGGGGCTTTAGTAACTACCAGCTGAAAAGGAAACTCTTTCGATTCTCCTTCATAAAATAAGTGTATCACCCCGGGATAAATTCCTGGTTCCTGATCTACTTTCATAATCCCTTTCAACTGCTGGGAGGCCCAAGGCTCGAGATCCAGGCTGGGGGTTTGCAACAATTCCTGATTATTAACCATGACTTTAGCATAGACATGACGAAGCGAGTTGCCCCAGTTGTTACGCACCTGTACGGCAAATTCAGCATATCCCTGCTCGACTTCTGAGGTATAATTTTCCAGAATGACATCCATATTGCCAATAAGGAAAGTGGTATTAGCCTTCTTGGATTGTCCGTCATAAAAAACCACAGCGTTGGCAGAATAACGGCCGGTAGGCAAGGAACTGGAATTAAAAGAAGAAGTCAAGGTCATTCCTTTCAGACCTTCTAAGGGCTTTTCTTCCGTAATTACTCTTCCAATTTGCTTATTCTCAGCATCATAGAGGGTAATATCACCGTATATTTTATCAATATTGGGATAGCCCATACTGTTGACCGAAAGATAGAGCGTAAGCTTACTTCCTTGGTTGATGTTGGGGATGGAAAGAACAGGATTAATGTCTTTTTGGAAGGAATACACAATGACTTCAAAGGATTTGGAAGCACTGATTACTGCACTTATGCCATTTTCTATTTTCTCAGGCACTTCCCTCACGGTTAGACCAATATTATAATTGCCGGGAGGAATTTGGTTCTCTGCAGAAAAATTAATAGTAAAAGTAAATTGGTTATTTTTAACTTCACTGATGGTTATATGCTTAAAAACACCCCCATCAACCAATACTTCTATGGGGAAATCCGTACCACTAACAGAAAAATCAGCAGAGAGGGTAGTACCAGGTAAATATGTAATTGGGCTTATTTTTTTTCCAACTAAGGATAAACCTGCTGTAAAAGGAAGAATCAGCAAGACCAAAGTTAATACTACTAGAGGAAAATTTCTTTTCATCCACCAATCCACCTTATTCTGAGAACCACTTGCGGTTTACCCGGGAGCTGTGGCATTAAACGTTAATCTAAATGAACTTTGAACACTGGTAGCAGGAGCATCCCAGGGGATAGTAACATTAATATCTATTACACCCGCATCTTTATTACCATCAGCCATTAATGGTTGATGGGTATAATTCCCACAGAGCCAGTGGCCCCTAGCACTCAACGAAACATAATGACCCTCAAACCCACTACCGTTCACATATTGATCTGTGCTACCTGTATAATCGCTACTATTAGTAATATTCCAACTACTATCGCGATAATAACTCCCGCCCCCAGTGCAGGAAAGAGTAGCATCTGCGGCACCGTTTTCACCACTTTGGGCAGCAACTGAATTGGACGTCGCTTTGATGGATACACCACCCATAGTCCTATTGAGGGTACCACCAATGAACCGCGCATGAGTGCAGTTTCCACTACAGGTGTATCCTACTGAAATATTAATGTTTCCGGTATTTTCCAGTAAAAAACCTAAATTGCCAGGGCCTGTAAATCCTACTATATCAGAAAATCTACAGCAAAGACCGCCCTGCGTACCATCCTCATGGTTAGTTGCTTGACTTCCATTTCCAGCAGAGTGAGCACTAGAATAAATAGAACCATTGTAACCGTTGCTATCCATTAAACAGAAAAGGCAGCTGTTATTTAATGCTCCCGTTCCAAAATTAATAGTTGTTCCATTAGAAAGGCTGAATGAAACAACGGAAGATATAGTTATGTTGACTTCACCATAATTTTGGCTAACAGGTGCCCCCGTTAGTGCATCAAAAACTGTTCCCAATTGATTTAGTTTGCTGATGCTGACAGTAGTGCCAACCAAGGTAATAACCATGGCAATCAATAATAAAGTGACAATCGTTTTATTGGAAACATCTTTCATTTAGTTCACCCTGGTTACATTAATAATTTTTATTCCTACCACACCGGAGGTAGGGGTATGAATGGGGGCTTCAGAAAAACCAGCTCCATTAGGCAAGGGAGTACGGGAGATAGTGCTTTGAGTATTTTTTAGTACCTGCAGATATAAGATGATACTGCTGACGCTTACCAGTATAACCAGCACTAAAACGATGAGGACGGTTTTGTTGGAAATGTCGGCTGAATTTGCGGGGGATTTTTGAGAAGCTCGTTGAGAAATTTTGGATAATCCTATTTTTCTTTTCTTAGTCATAATACTACACCTTGTTCCCCGCTTTTAGTTGTTCTATACTATTGTTCACTGATAGAGGGAAGTAGTATTTAAACATTTGTTTTCACCCAAGGGTACTAATTATAGTTAAAATTATTAATGGTTAAAATTATTAATGGTCAAAATACTGCAAAGAGTTATAAAACCACGCACTTTTCAAATGGTCCTATGATTCCTCTCTTTACCTTAGGCAAATGTAAAACTAAAGCTGGTTACACTGCCAAGCTGTTAAAGTCTGGAAAATTAAACCTAACGAAGGTTCAACAAGAGTTTGAGGTAATCCTCCAAACCCCCATTGTCCTGGTCATTCGCATCGAGCAAGTGGAAATCATTGTCCACCAATACGCAGAATTGTTTTTTAAGAATTGCGCTGATGTAGCGCTAATGGAAAAACTGGCCGCAAAAGTGTATAAGGTTGGTTTGGAAAAAGTTTAGGAAAAATAAAACGCCCCAGGTCAGATTTGAACTGACGATCTGATGGTTAACAGCCATCCGCTCTAGGCCGCTGAGCCACTGGGGCACTCTTGTTCATCGTAAGCCAAATTATTTATAAAGATTTCTGCTCAGTATCGATAGCATGGAAATAAGCAAGGGAATTCATATCATCGAAACGGCGCTCTGGCTGGCAAAACCGAAAGCACTCTTACTCAATGATCTTCATCTGGGATATGAAGAAGCCTTGCATCGCCGGGGTGTTTTAGTGCCAAAATATCAATTGCAGGAAATACTGATTACCTTAGAGAGAATTCTTCAGGAAGTAAAGCCTGAAAAAGTTGTCATCAATGGTGATCTCAAGCATGAATTTGGAACCGCGCTTCGGCAGGAGTGGAAAGAGGTGCTGGCCTGGCTGGATTTCCTGTTGAAGAGAGTGAAAGAAGTTATTATCATCAAAGGGAATCATGACCCGCTCTTGGGACCAATTGCTCTTCAACGCGGTATCAGTATTGTATCGGAGTATCGTATTGGAGATACTTTAATAGTCCATGGGGATAAACTGGTACGTACCGGAGCGGGAAGAATCATCATCGGGCATGAACATCCTGCGGTTACTATCCGGGAAGGGAGCAAACGGGAAAAATGCAAGTGCTTCCTGAAAGGAAAATGGAAAGGAAAAGAATTGATCGCCGTTCCCAGTTTCAATCCTCTGCTGGAGGGGACGGATATCTTGAAAGAACAGGTGCTCAGCCCTTTTCTAGGGAATATTAAGAATTTTGAAGTGTACGTGGTTCATGGACAAGAAGTGTTTGATTTTGGAAAAGTGAGAGATATACCAACAAAGTAAAAAAGAGGAGTGGCCTCTATGGACCTACTTTGCACGTGCTTTTTGATTATATCCCTTCTGTTTCTGCTGATGGAATTCACAAAAGACTAAATGAGGGACTACGGGCTTATGGCAGCGAACACAGATGCCGGCTTTCTTCCGTTCGCTATAACTGGTGCGACGTTCCTGGTTCAATCGGCGGCTATTCTGGTGATAAAATTTGAGAAAGCGATTGGGATATTCAGAATCTTTTAGAGGAAGGGGCTGTTTTTTGGAGAGAGCATTGGTTTCTTCCGGGGATTTTTTTCTTTCAAATACCTGTTTCTTTTTCTCTTTTAATTTAGTAAGCCATTCTTTAAACATGGAATCACCTTTTATGAATTGATATGTGCTTTCTATTCACTTTTGACACCTGGAACAATAATACGTGCCCCTCCCACCCATTCGTACCTTAGTAATAAGGTGTTTTTGGGGGCAGTGGGTCTTTTCATACACGGTTAAGTATTTCTGAAACCCGCCGGAGCCTTCGATGTGAACATAATTTTTAACCGTAGTTCCATTATGGGCAATGGACTGCCGCAGCACCTGTTGAATAGCTTGATGCAACTTCTGAATTTCAGGGACTTTAAGCGTTCCTATCTTCCGCTTTGGATCTATCCCAGCATGATATAAAGCTTCCTGTGCATAAATATTACCAATCCCGGCGATGAAGTTCTGGTCCATTAACGTTACTTTAATATTTGCTTTTGGCTTTTTGGCCAGCATTTCCTTAAATTTGGTTGCCGTGAATTCTTTCCCTAAGGGCTCCGGGCCAAATTGTGCTAATTCTTTCTGTAATCGTGCTTCATTCAATACTCGAACTGAGCCAAATTTGCGAATATCAGTGTAGCTTAAAACTGAGCCATCCTGCAGATAGAATTTAACTCCGGCAAATTTCTCATCTTTTCCCAGGCTTTCAGGTTTAGGCGCGTAGTGAAAATGCCCGGTCATGCCTAAGCGTACCAACAGGTACTTCTTTTTTTCTAATTCTATGATAATGGCTTTTGCCCGGCGCCAGGCCCTAACTACAGTACTAGGGACAGCTTTTTCGATGCTCTTATCAACCCTTTTCTGCTCCAGCACTTGCGCCGACTGAATCCGCTTGCCTACGATGTGCTTATTGAGCTGTTGCACAATGGTTTCCACTTCAGGCAATTCCGGCATTAGTGGGAGTAACCCCACAAAATATATAAAGTTTTACCAATTGAATGACAGAATGACCCTGGAAAAGGATGAGCAGATATTAATGGTGTTACGAAAGTCACGGAAAGCGTATTTAGCGGAATATCTCTGTGGTGTCATTATACTGGGCTTATTGGTGGGGCTGGCAGCTAAAGGGGTTTTGTTGCCGGCACTGCCCCGAAATCTCACGCTGGGGTTTGCCTTATTTTGCTTGGGATTTGCGGAAGTAAAACGCTTGTTTCTCCGCTATAAAATCACCCCCACGAAAGTTATTACCATCCATGGGTTCATTAAGCAAACCAAGAAAAACATTTATTTCCACCCCCTGGCATTCATCCCCGACATCAATATCCAGCAGAGCCGGGCTCAGCGCATTCTTAATTACGGGACGGTGTTCTTAAGCGGGAGCGGAACGGGCTCGTTAGAGCTGAAAGATGTTGACTCTCCGCAGAAAGTGATGGAAATAATTGAAGGGCTGATAGAGCAGAACAAGAAGAGCCAAACCAGGACTATTCCTTCTTCTGATTAATAGCTCTTGAGAAAATATTATCAATCTCAAGAACCAAAAAGTTTATTAAAGCAAAGAATTTAGGAGAGCATAAGTAGATTCAACTAAAAACAGAGGTGTTTATTATGTATGCTCCCCAACCGTATCCCCCTAAGCATCATACCAAATTTTATATCGTGATGACGACTTTAGTTATTGGGGCAATTTTGTTCGTGCTGTTTATGAATAATGATTCCAATAATTTCGGGCTGACCAGTTTTACCGTCAAAGATACCAATCAGGGGGGGGAAGAATTGGGAGTTTCCGATGCGCTGGATGCCAAACAGGTATTTCCGGACTTAAATCAAAGAGATAAAGATTCTTCTGCCAAGGAGTCATCCCAGGATCTGAATGAAGTTGATGTGTCGCTTTCATTTAATACTATTCCTGCAGTTAAAAAGGATGCAAAAATCAAAGATTTGGAACTGCATTTTGATGACCTTAATACCAAGATTGATGTCAATGGTGATAAATTAGAGCTGAATAACCTTAAGGAAGTAAATTTGAATGTCCGGGGCTTTGTAGGACAGATGGATTTTGACGACCAGGGTTTCTCATTAGATGGAACTGCCCGGGGAATAGCGGTTAATGATGTGAGCTTATCTTCCAAGGGGAATATCAGAATCTCTTTTAATAATCTGCATTATCGGTCCTTTTCCATCGATGAGATTGAATTAAATAATTTAGAACTCTCAAATGGGGATGGCATCTTAAAAGTGGCGGAGAAATTAAGCTATGCCTTGGAACAAGACCAATTGCTGATGTATTACTTCAATGGTGGCCTTACTATCGATCGGGATGCGGAAAATTCTCTGATGTTAGAAGGGGTTGCCAAAGGGATTGTGGTGAGCGGTGCTTTGCTGAATTTTAACCTGCGGTAGAAATTGGCACTATCAACACAACTTTAATACAGCCCTTTTTCTTTCCATTCTTTCTTCTTGCTTTCCCGGCGGTACTGGCCGTACTTGTCTTCAATGGAGAAAGAAATCGGCCGGGGAATAAGAGTGGCGCGCTTACATTCAGCACAGGCAGTTTTCAGCGTATATTTCTTACAGGCAGGGCATTGATGGATGTGCTCGGCCATGCTTAATCCTGCTTCTCTCGCTCAAAGGAGGCAGTGGAGAGTTTATCATTAAAAGAAGCGATTATTTCTTCTACTTTTAAGAGATGCTTTTCGGCCGGCTTGTAATCAACGTCCTCCAGCACTAAGCGGTAACGCCCCCCGCCTAAATAAAAGAGGATTACCGTGGGTGATACCTGTTCAACGCGATGCAAAGTTGATTTGATTCGTTCCACTCCTTCGGGATGATAGGTCTGCAGCCTGATTTCGCCGGTGATAACGACCTTGGGCGCCTTGAATTTGTCAACGATAGTGGCAGTCAGCTCTTCTGCCAGCTTTTTTTCCAAGCCCATTTTTTCTAAGCTGGCTGCGTTGGAGGCTACGTCTTTGAAACAGAGGTACAAGTGAGAATATTCCTTGAAGACCTTTTGAGATAATTCAGCATATAATGGCTCTACCGGACGATTTAATCTCTTAGCTAGATTCTTAACCAAAGTTTCTGCTTTCAATTCCTGCTTGATTTCTTCCAGCTTTTCTACCCGCTGGGTGGAATTGACTCGGCGCAGGGAAAGGTCAATATGGCCGCGCTCCAGGTCAAGGCGAAGAACTTTACAGACAATTTGGCGCCCCTCGCTGACGAATTCACGCAGATTACGAATTCGGCCCGGCGAGACTTCTGAGATATGGACCAGGCCGGATTTATGGGGGTACTCTAACAGATCGACAAAGACGGAACTGGGAAGGATTTTAGTCACTTTACACAGTACTATCTCTTCCTCCTCGGGCATTCCCGTGCGTTGGTAGAACATGGTAGTATCAGAAAGGAATCTATTTATAAATGTTGTTGGGAATTTAGCTACTATGAAACCCTCTCGTTCGCACCCTCGCTTTACGGAAAATCGCTCACGAATCACTTTATAATCAGAGAGCGAGGGCAAGGCAGTCTGACGAATAGTACAGTGCTCACTGGCCATTTGGCGAGGGTTTCATAGTAGCCTGGGAATTTGAGGCTAAGGAAAATTCATCAGTATGCCTGCAGTACCAAAAATAAAAAAATTATCGTAGCACGGCGTACAACACCATGATGGCAATGACACCCCAGATGAGGAACGCCAGCCACAGGGATTGTACCATGGCAAAACGCTTGGCAATCAAGGGCCTCATTGCTTTCAATATAGTTGGGTATAAAGGAAGCAAACCTACTCCAATCAGCATAGTGGAGAACAACAGCAAGGCGCCTATTTCCACGATGCTAAACCTTTGAAGGATATAATAGCCAACCACCACTATTATTGCTACAAAAAAGACTGTCATTAAAGATATGTTTTTCATCATGGCTTCTGCTACCCGCAATAGGTATTTGGGATTGATGAGCCATAATACCAATTTGAGCAATACCAGCACCGCTAATATGACTGCGAGAATTTCTATTGATCCCATAATACTATCACCTCAGGAAGGAAAATACGGAAGAACTTATATAGTTTTCTAATTGTAGTTCCTGACAAAGATAGTGCCTCTAGGCATAAAATTCTTCAGCTTCTTCCAGGCTTACCATTCTTTCCTGGATTTTTCCCTTACAATCATCCAAAATCCTACGTGATTCCGGAAGAGATTTCTGCGTTGCGACTGCCAGAATAGCAGCGATATGAGCGTACCACCCATCTAATAGTCCTGGTGCTACCACTATACGTGCTCCCTGCAAAAAACTATTCTTTGACAGATGTCCGTAGCGCTGATGTAATGCTTCTCCACCATACAGGAGAGCTTCAATATCTTTCGGCTCTTCAATAGAAGTTTTCCTCCATCCAATCTCATCGAGAGAGGAAGTGATGACTGCTGCTTCCGGCAATGTTCCCTGAAAAAGTTCTGGTTGCCATTGTCGATGAAGAGTATCAAGAAGAGAAAAGTACTTGGCACTAGGAGCTGAGGCTATTTTTTCTACCAGAAATAAGGTATACCTCGCAGCATCCTTTGAAACTGCTACCCCAATCAGGTTAAAATCAAGCATAGTTACTCCGCGAAGTGTCGCCTATAAAAAAATTATGAAAAGTGTCTTATTCCAACACTTCCAAAACCCTAGCAGAAATTCTTGATTTTCCGCCGGTGGGATAAGCAACTTCCTTGCTGCATACTAAACACAAAACGACATTGCTGGCGTTGCCAAAGATGATCTGTTCATTCTTGCACTTGGAACAGCGTACTTTAATGAATCGGCTTTTAGGTACAGTAATCATGTTTAAATCAACTCCACTTTCTTGGCGCGCCTGCCTTTTACCTGCATTGAGGATTTCTTACAGACACTGCAAGTGTAACGAAAATCAGTTTTCTTGGTGTCTTTAGCGCCAGAACGCTTGAATTTAGTAACTGCGGGCTTAGAATAACGACCCATATTTCCTATTCCCCTGGCTAAACCACGTTTTCGGGCTCGGTATTTTGATCCTCGCTTGAGTGAGGAAGGGGCTTTTTTCTTGTTCTGCGATACTTTTTGCTCTGTGTGTTTCTTACACGTTTTACAATACCGTTTAAGAGTTTTAGGAACTTTCATTGCTTAGTTGCTAAGAAGGTGGTTTATTTATAAAGATTTTGCTGTTCTCATTACTTTTTCACAAATTCGACCTGTGGGAGATTTCTAAAACCTTCATCTCCAGTGAGAAATTTCACCTGTAAACGTAAAGCTACCATGTATCCTACTACATCTGGAATGGACAAGCTTTTATGTTTTATTTTGAAAGACATAGCATTTTTAATATCATCAAAAGAAACCTCTGTCTGAAATGACAAAAATTTAGCTGTAAAATCATCAGCAACTCTTGAATCAACTTCTTTTTTAAGCCCATAGTTTAATTCTGCAAGATTAAAAATAGTAGTCACAGGAACAACATCTTGATAGGAAGTATATTTAGAATTACCTCTGAAAATCTCAAATAAAGCATAGGTATCAAAGAAAAAAATAAGATTAGACATCCCAACTTTCCTCATCGACTTCTTTTAGAATATCTTCAGTAGAGCGTCTAAATTTAATCTTCCCGAAAACTTCTCTGAGGACATTTGTTTTTTTGACTAAGAAAATTTCAACGTTATCGCCTGCTTTAAGATGTTCAGTTTGAACTAGACCCTTGGGGATAACAATTCCAAGCGATCCTCCCCATTCACGTACTTGTGTTTCAACTGCTTCCATTTTATTATATAAATATAACTTAGTTTATAAATTTTATCACAATAAAGCCAATTTCCCTGTTATCCCATCTATCTTCTCTTCCTCATCCGGCCCTATGCCGACGCAGGTTTTAGTACCGGGAGCCACCACTGTATGACCAGCATCGGTAATTAAAGCAGTAGTAAGTCCGGCATCCTTCGCTTGCTGCAAATAAGAAAGAAGTTCTTTCTCATCCTTGACTTTGAGAACGATTTTTGCCATGCCTTGTTTGCGCCAAGTGCTCACTAATTTAGAATCTGACTTGAGAACAGCTTCCACCGATGCATGGGCTGCCTGCGCTGCTAATTTTCCTTTGGGGAGCTTTAAATCCTGACGAATGAGAATTACTTGTTTAAAATTGAGCATTATATGTTAAGAAAAGAAAACGAGTTTAAAAAATGATTGGTTGCTCAACGATAATATACAGGAAGGGGAATTCTATCAGATGTGCGAACAATGCTTCCATAATTTTTGAAAACACCATAGAACTTATGAATATCTCCCTTTGCTGCTGCAAGCTGGTGTTTATCCTCACCTACTAAAACAGCACTAATACATTTGCTGGGTCGATGTGACCAATGATTAATATGGGGACTGGGAATTAGTTCTGCTTCACGAAATTCCAAGCGACAACCATAATGCGCAGCAATACGAGCAGCATTAGGCAGGGCACCGGTACTTGGAAATAAATTTTTAGCTTCAAATAATCTGGGAACTACGTGATATACCACTACTGAATTCGAATTTGGTTGTAAGGGCATTTTTCTTCCTTTTTTCTGAGTCTCACAAGTAACTTCTTTACTTCCCTATTCCCTTCCATTCCTTGTCAAACAAGGCGCTGAAGTATTCCACAAAGTAAGGAGCTTCGACCCACACGGCGCAGTCATAACTCTTGTGCACTTTGGTGTCGTCAGTTAAATACAGCAACAGTTCTTTGTCATCAACCACGCAGAATCTGGCGTTGCTATTCTTGTATTGCTTTACATTCGCAATCTTAGAAAAGTTTTCCACTGCTTCCTTAGGAGTACTGGATGGAACAAAAATACGAACGTCCACCCCCGCTTTGACTAATTTCTTGATGGGAGCAGAGAGCAATTCAAACTTGCGTTCCACGCCATCTTTGGATAACATCAAGGTAACGCTTTTCTTGGCGTTTTTAACCATGGTGGTTAAATGTTCATGAACTTTCTGCCGGCCTCGAAATGAGCCAGACTTGTCCGTAGGATCAACTAACTTAATTCCTTCGGTGTGCAGGACATTTAATTCGCCCAGTAACTCGCTGCCATTTAATTGAGAGAGAATTTGATTGCGTTGGTCAGCTTCTTCCACCACTTTCTTCTTAACCCGCTCAACGACTTCCGCAGGGGGAACCGCTAAATATTTGATAGGCTTGCCTATTTTAACAATAATGAATCCTTTCTTTTCCAAGGATTCCAGAACATCATAGGCTCGTGAACGAGGAACATTAGAGATATCAGACAATTCACCAGCGGTAGAAACTCCTCGAGACAAGAGTGCAATCCAGAGCTTACTCTCATATGAATTCAGGCCGAAGTCCTTCAGCTTGTTCAAAAAGTCCTTTTGTATAATCATCGTCGTGCATCCTCCAAGTTATTATTATAACACTCCAAGAACCCCTTTGCAACAATTATAGTACAGATTGTGTCACTTATTTATAAATGTTTCGGTTTAGTTAGTACTTTTTAGTAGTTATATTAAGCAAATGCATTCCATTCTATTTAATTATCCACGGTGAACAAACGATTGTCCTTCACTTTAAACAGCCCAATCCTCGCCCCGGCATCCAGCCAGCCGTGTGCATAATTAAGCGCAGCAAAGGCCAGTACATAATTTTCTTTCTTATCCATAAAATAATGGGCATCATCATAATACCGCTGGGCCATATCCAGGAAATCTCTGGCTTGCTCTAGCCGCTTCTCATCCAGCGCAATTTTAACTTTCTCTAAGGCTTCTTTGGTAATGGAAAAATATTGGTTCAGTTTTTGGATGGTTATTGTTTGCTGTACCCTCATAGAATTACCAAAATAGCTGTTAATTTATAAATTATTTCAATAAGAAAAAAATTAAAAGACAAAAATTATTTCACTTCTTCCCGCTGACCGGCCGTTTGACCGTAATGGGCATGACACCGGCATTAAACTCCAACAAGGCAATTTCAATGGGATCAAATCGTTTCTGCTGCAATTCTTCAGGTGTCATTTTAACTAAAAAGGGAGCGCCCATGGAAATTTGCAGGGCTCGAGAACCAATCATGCGGGCTTTCTCGTACTTGGTATAAATCAAGGTATCCTCAGTAATGGTAGCTGCTTTCATCGTAAGGCTTTATTCAAGACCTCCCTTAAAAATTTTGCCTTTTCTGAGGCGAGATCAACAATTCTTCCAACTTCATCTATCGTTAGAGGTGCAGTTCCGCCTTTTTGCAGTGCAGAAACGGTTTTAGAATCGTCAGTCGTTACTGTTAATCGTGCATCATAAGCTCGCTCTTCTTCTAAGGTTGGATCAACCAAGAGACTACCATTGATTTTATAGACAGTTACGGGTAATGGTTCTTTAACGAGTGGCAAGGAAACCTTAGTCTTTTGATGATAATCAATGGCGCCGGTGCTTTCATCAACGACGGGGAAATGAGCTGATTTAAGGGCTGTCAACGCTGCCAGCCCCGCAGTATCAAAAAGGTTGCCAGCATCATTAATAGTCATAATATCAATGCTGATGAACCAGGCTTTTTCTCCTGGAATAATACAGAGTTTCTTCATGTCGATGGCTTTGGCTTCGCGAATGCCTCGATCCACCACTCGAGCCAATTCTACCGCCTTAATGCCCGGAGGACCGGTTTCAAATTCGGGGTTGGATAAAGGCAATAATTCGGCATTGACCATAATTCCACCTTCGTCAGGTGTATCGTTATAGGGTTTTTCAATGGATAACTTGACTCCAGCAATGACAATGTTGTCCCCAATGCGAACACGAGCAGACCCTTCTGCTGTCCAGGAAATGCCGGTTTCAATAACAATAGGGGTGCGATACTCGGTTAAAGTTCGGTTATCTAAGCGTTTTTGCACTGATGCCAATTGTACGATAGTTTCTTTGTTAACAATCATGTTTTACTCCCGTGAAAAGCGCTCTTTCAAAGCTTTTTTTTGAACTTCATAGACCCTCTCAGTGGCAATTTTTGCCATTTCCAGCGCCTTGATGAGATCTTCTTTGGAAATTTCTCCATCCATTTGCAATAAGGTCAGTTCTTTGGTATTATGAAGCATCGCCACCGGAATATCGGAAACAATCCCAAGATAGGCTTCTTCATTATAATTCAAATCGGCAACAACGGTTCCGTCCACCTGCCCGACGGCAACTGAACTGACCATATCTTTCATGGGGATGCCGGCATCAGCAAGAGCAATGGCAGCAGCTGAAATAGCAGCGCACCTGGTGCCAGCATCCGTCTGTGGTAAGTCCACAAAGACATCTACCACTGAATTGGGAAAAGCGGACAAGTCCATCACTGGTTCTAAGGAGCTGTTCATGACCATGGAAATTTCCTGCGAACGACGATTTCCTCCAGGACGGATTCGTTCTCCTGAACCGGAAAAGGGCATCATGCTATAATGACAGCGCAAAAGACCTTTCTTAGGATTTTGTAAAAATCGTGGGAACAATTCCCGCGGACCGTACACGGCAGCGTAGCAAACCGTATTTCCAATTTTAAAATAGGCTGAGCCATCAGCATTGGGAATTACCCCTGCTTTGGCTTCCATGGGACGAAGTTCGTCCACTTTTCGTTCATCTAATCTTTTTTTGTAGACCATTTTAATTATTATACCCTTTTATCTTCCAAAAATTTTTGCATTCGCTCGGTTAAGCCATCCTGGTGAGATTTCTCCTGAATAAGTTTAATTGCCCGTTCAGCCAAATATTCTCCATTGGTAGTACCTTTAATCCATACGTGACCGTTTTGACCTATGGTAATGTCGCAGCCAGTCTTCTCTTTGATGAGGGAAATCATGCTGCCTTGCTTCCCGATGACCCGAGGCACTTTCTGACTGTTAATATGAATAATTCTTCCACCAGATATTTTATGCAATCCGGGCTCTTTCATGGTTAAATCAATCAAGTTCTGAGAAGTAACATTGACCAGAATAACCACCACATAATCACCTATCGCAATAATTTCGCTTAAATCTTCGTCTTTTTTGATGAAGCGGGTAGTGGCATCTTTGACATTCAGAAAAGCGCTGTAGGCTGTTCCGGTATCAACCCGCCAGCCATTTAAGGTAATATCACTGACTTTGCCGATAATTTTGTCCCCTACACGAGGGATATAAGGCCCAGCAAGGGGAGTTATTTTAATAACCCTACCAGGAATAGACACTAAACCTAACACTTTAGAGTAAATAGCGCTCTCTTTTCGGTAGGTATTTTCTCCGGGCAGGTAATCCATGCCTTCAGCGAGAATTTCGCCAGGGATGACAATGTCCCTTTCTTGTACCAGTACATTACTCATTTTGTATACGTATTTCCCCGTGCGTCATGGAATTTATCTTTTCTATAAACTCAAGATAAAATCCCGCCGGGATCTCCATTTTTATCTTCCAACTTCCATCTGAAAACCACTCCTCTTTTAAAAGCTTACTGTTATTTTTGATAAATTGGGGATTTTGGGTAGTGATAAACCAGACAATGACAGCCATTTCTCTCTGTTCTATGTGCAATTAATTACAAGAATGAAATGAATAGTTAGGCTATTGCTTTTTCAGCAGCTTCAATAACTCTACGAACGTCACCAGAAAAAACTTGACTGGCACGTAAAATTTCAATAGATACAATGGAGCCATCTTTAGCTATATCAATTATTACTCCATTAGGTAGCTCAACACTCTTCCAATAGCCTTCTTTTTTAAGTTGAATATTAAAGATGTCCTCGTCTTTGTCGTACCAGTTTTCCATGTTAGTCCAGCCAGTAAGCCGTGATTATTTTAAAAGTTTTATTTACGTTTCTTTTGTAGATTACTTTGAGTATTCTTCCCGAAGGAGGGATACGACAAATGGCGTTGGAAGCATCAGGCCAATATTTATCTTTCAATTCATCTGAATTGCTTATGGCATACTCAAACATATCATCCGTTATTTCTGAGCGATACTTTTTTTTCCAAAGCCAATGTTTTGAATACTCAAACTTCATTTAGTAGATAGTATTAGCTGATTTATAAATATTTTGTGGTTATTTTCACTTATTCTGTTTCCAAATCAGTTCAAAGAATTTTCGGTAGGACTTAGCCGTCTGCGGTTCTTCGATGAGAAAACCAAATGGCTTATCCAGATAAATTATGATAGCAACCCGATTACCACAGATAATAGTTTCAGTCAATTCTTCAAAATCTTTGGAGGTAGTTTTAACAGTTGTCAATGACCGTTTATTGAGTTGATTTGCCCACCACCTAAGTTTGGCATGAAAAAGCAATTGAGCTTTTATCTTTTTGTGAATTCGTTGACGGTGAAAACTATCCCAGAAAAAATCACCAAATAATTCATGGGCTCGAAGCGGACCGCCATAAGCATAGTATTCCTTGGAATGAGTATCGAGCATCAGGTTTAATAATTCTTTAACGCCACGAATTCCTTGAAACAAACTTGCCTGTGGTTTTTGGGGAGCGTTAATTCGTGTAGCTTCCAGTTCTGGAAGAATTTTTTGTAATCGTTCTTTCTTTTCATCTATAAAACTAAGCAAGAGTTTTGGTTCAACAGTCTGATAGTGATTCACTTTTCCTTCTAAAATAGAGGTAATAAAGCCTTTTTGTGCTAAAGAATGAAAAGCCCGATGAACAACCGCATTCTGTAAGCCAGATTTTTCTACCACCTTACCAGCGGTACTGGAGCCGAGCTCTAAGAGGGTTAAGAATACTTTGATTTCGGCGCCGGTAAGACCTAAATCCTCAAGTATGGAAGTATCCATATCTCAATGTTTTTTCTGGTTTATTTAAGATTTTCTATTTATAACCACAATTGTGATTATAAAAATTTATATTTAAAATATTTTTCTCCTCTTGAATGGAGAATAGATATCCTGCCCTTGGACCATACATTCAAAGTAAAATGAAAGAATGTGGTTACAGAAGTTTAAGATCTTTAGCTTTAAAAATGGGATTGACTCCTGCTGCTCTTTGTAGTTACAATCAAGGTTATCGTTTTCCAAGAGAAAAAAGTATCCAAAAATTAGCTATAGCATTTCGAACAGACCCGCGAGAGATTGAACAATTACGGGAGGAAGTTGATGCAAGGCAGAGGAAAAAATATGTTACAGAAAGCGAATTGGAACAATTGGTAGAGTCACGTAAAGTGATAGAATTAGACTCAATGGCCAACAAAGTAGCTATCCAGTTACAACCTCTTTATGAAAAAATAGATCTAAAAATTGAACAATTGATAGAAATTACAAAAATGGTAAATTCCCAATTGATAGGATATAATACCCTAATAGAGGCACACAATGCACTTATAAATTTTTTTGGAAGAGAAAGTAAATAATTAGGCTAAAAATAATATAAAAAAACAAAACCTCACTTCACTAATTTCTTTAATTCATCATTGCTTAATTTAGTAAACCGGCGTTCTTTGCCATCGACAAAAGCAGCATCCACCCGGTCGAAGTTGAATTCGTCTTTCAGAAACTCTTTCATTAAGCTCAATCCTAACCGTAAGCCTTCCTCAACACTCATCCCCGCTTTCCAGCGCTTCTCTAACTGCGGCTCGATTTCTGTATCACCCATCCCAATGACGGCAGCTCGGCATTGGAAGTACAACCCATAGGGTTCGGTGATGTATAATTTAACATCCCCGTCGTCTTCAACGCCGCCGACAAGCATGGATACTCCAAAAGGGCGGAGTCCGGCTGACTGGGTGCAGACCTGCTTTAAGTCGCACATTTCTTTGACAATGGAAATAATATCAATTTTAGTGTCATAGGTTACCGCATGCTGTTGCGCGTGCAGCTGCGCCCGATCAACCAAGACCCGGGCATCGGCGATTAAACCGGCGGCGGTAGCGCCGATATGATCATCAATCTTAAACATTTTTTCGATAGCTTCCGGGACGACTAATTTGCTCAAAATCCGCTTGTCGGTAATGAAGACCACACCATCTTTACAGGCGATGCCCATCGCCGTAGGCCCCTGCTTGACGGTTTTTTTGGCATACTCAACCTGCAAAAGCCTTCCATCGGGAGAAAACATAGTTATAGAACGGTCATATCCCATCTTATCTATCATCTGTTTATTCTGCTGCATTTTTAACACCTCACTTTTCCAACAATGAACTTGCTTTTTTCAGTACCCCGGACGTAATCAGGGAACGAATAATAACCGGCTGGTTTTTAATCTTTTTGATTAAAGTTAAGGCCGCTTTGAGCTCATCTACATATTTATGATTCACTTTAATTATAAACTTTTGGTTTTTGGCGCTGAATTTTTCCTTCAGAAACAGGGGAGAGGACTGGGCTAATCCCCATTGGCCGAAGAAGAGCAGCAGAGCTTTCTCGACTTCTTCCTGGACATCCGGCAGTGAGAAAGTATGGTTTCCCATAATCTGAAAAGTGACATATCTCTTCTTCTGGCGCGAGGAGGGAAGAATTTTCATACAGTCAGAAAAAAGAAAATAGTATATAAAGCTTGTTGAGGGAAAGTTCAAAAAAATCAGAAAATAGTTAAACCAGACAATTTAATAGCAACTTTATGACCGATGAAACCAAATGTATCAGACCCAGAAGTATTGGACTTGGTTTAGTAGAGCTTATGGGTGGAACATTAGTTACTGAAATAGGAGGGTCTGTAGTCTATTTAGCTCGCCAAGCCCCCCTCTTGGAAAAACCTTTTGAACCAACACACTTAATTACCTATGGAATTGGAACAGCCGGAGCCATGGTCGCAGTACTAGGGCTGGTTACTCTTTATGATGGAATTAAAATTTTAAAAGAGAATTATTTTCCAAATTATACTACTTAGAACAGCATACAAAATCTATCCAAAAACCTATTCTATAAACTCTTCTTCACTCGCTTCTTCTGGTTCCTCGGCATCTTCATCGTTTTCTTCTTGGTCAGGAGCTCCGCCTGCCAGCATAGCCGGGTCATTCGTGAATACGGTATTCCGATCTACTGCCCCTTTGATGACTTCAATCTTACCAAACTTGCCCGTTGAGAGCTGTTTTTCATTGCGATATTCCGAGCACCAGCCGTTTTGGACATGGATGGTGTCGCCTTCATTGACTAAATCAATATCATCATTCCATAAGGTAAGAGTCACTTGCCCGGTGCCATCCTTGACCACTACATTACATACTTTTCCTTTCTTGCCGAATTTCTCAAAAGTACGGGGGGAGTCTTTCCTGATGACGGTAACAACGACATCAATATTGCCTTGGTTTGGCTTTATATCCTTGAGTTCCATGATATGCCTGTGGTCAGCCTTTTTTTATATAGTTTTCTGTTCTTGAGAGAGTATATCTACGTGCCTTTCTCCAGAGCATCCCTTAACTGCGCGACCGGGGCGGCGTACATTTCTTTCACTTTCGCCGGAAGTTTCTGAAGTAAAGCACTCGCCGTCTCATATTCTCGCTGGAGCACTGCCAAGTTTCCTTTACTGGCATTATTCAGCAGCTCCTGAAGATTTTTTTCGGCTTTCATCTGCTCTTCCAGCTGTTCACGCACTTTGGCAATTCGGCCGTAAAAGTTGGCTTTCTGCTTCTCGGATAATTTCAGGTAGTGGTCGTAAATATGGAGGTACTGGGCCTGAAGCGAAGAGGGTGATTCCTTCAGCAGAAGCTTATTGATGACTTTCAAATCCCGCCGGATGATGCTGGGAGCGTACATATATTCAAACCAAAGGACGATGCTGCCAAATAAACCTAGGATAATCAGGATGACCAGCAACACCATCTGCAGTGTCTCATCTTTTTCCAAGATGTACAAAAAGGAGGTAATGCCTACCAGAACGGTCAGAAGAATAAACCATAATATAAAACCACCCTTTCGGTCCATAGGTTAAAGAGAATGAGAGGGTATATAAATATTTGGGAGAGTTTATTGATGCTGTAACGATGATAACTTTTCTATCAGCCGGGCTATATTTACTCGTTCCTGGAAGGTATTCTCACGGTCGCGGACAGTAACGGCGTTATCATCTAAACTTTCAAAGTCGATGGTAAGGCAGTATCTCGTTCCAATTTCATCGGCTCGGGCATATCGCCTCCCTACTGAGCCAGACTCGTCGTAGAAGCAGGAAAAGGTTTTTCGAAGCTGTTCATACACCTGCTCGGCTTTAGCCGTAATCTCCGGCTTATTTTTGACCAGGGGAAAGACCGCGCAGTAGAAAGGAGTAAGTTGATTGGGAAGATGGAGTACGATGTTCCCTCGCTGCTGATTATCCTCATAGGCTAAATCCAGCAAGGCATACACATTCCTATCGACACCAAAAGAGAGTTCCAGCACGTGGGGAATAAATTTCTGCCCGCTTTCTTCTTCCAGCACTTCCAGAGACTGTTTAGAGATTTTACCATGCCCTTGTAAATCATGATCAGTTCGATAATGCAACCCGCCTACCTCGGTAAAGCCGTATTCCTGAAGGTCTACTTCTAAATCAAAGTGATATTTATTGTAAAAGGCTTTTTCGGTATCATTTAACTGATACAGGCGGAATTTCTCAGTGGGGATATGCAGGCGCTCCAGATAGAACTGCTGGATTTTGACGAGATGATAGACATAAAAGGCAGGCAGGCCTTGCTGAACGAGCTCCGCGGCAGTTCTTTCGACAACCTTGCCAGGGGAACGATCAGCAACCAAGAGTGTTCTTAAAGGATAATCTTTTATCAAGGGAAAAGAACGATGCTCATTGATCCTAGAGGGATTAAAAAAAATCTGTAATTCAGCTTGCGTAAACTCGCGCTGGCGCAAGGTTAAGTTCCGGGGCGAGATCTCGTTGCGATAGGCACGGCCAATGATGGCTAAGCCCAACGGTAATTTTTTTCGCAGCAACTCATGCTGGAGCTTGAAATTGACATAGGGGGACTGAGCGGTTTCCGGGCGAAGATAAGCTTTCTGGGAAGAACCTACTCCTAAATTCAGGGGGAACATCATATTCATAATCGTCACCGGAAGAAAATTAGATTTACATTTTGGGCATTGGAGATGATGCGACTGAACCAGTTTGGTGAGTTCTTCAGGGGTGTGTCCTTCCATTCGTTTCTGCAGAGCTTTTTCCAGAAAATGATCAGCTCTATCTTGGAACTGGCACTTAGAGCATTTGATAACCGGGTCGATAAAGTTCTCCAGATGCCCGGAAGCTCTAAAGACATTCTCAGGCATGATATTGGCAGCTTCTATCTCAAAGAAGTTGTCATTAAGACCTAAAAAATAGCTGCGCCAGAGATTTTCAAAGTTGTGCTTGAGCTTGGTCCCAAGATGCCCGTAATCATATAAGCCAGCAATGCCGCCATAGATTTCGCTGGAAGGATAGATGAATCCTTTCTTTTTGCAAAACATGGCTAGATCGGAGGTGGTGTGGGTCATTTTTTTGGAATTTACGTCTATATTTATTAATCTTGTTAGCGAGTTAGTTCTTTGGCCCAATCTAAAAATCGTTCTGCATGCTTGAGAGCAAGATCCGCTTCGTTCGAAGTTATCAATTTTTCTTCATATTCAGCCTGATTTTTTAATCCTAAGAGAGAGGAAAGCTGCTGGATTTTCTTATTGAGGTCCATTCCCGGCAATACTTTTATCTGCCTGATCAATTGCAATACTTCATTGTGCCTTTCTCCAATACAACGCTGACTTAGGTGAAAAACGGTCAAAGCATCGGCTGCGGAAATACCACTGTACACTGCATTGATAACGCAACTATTCCAATGGTTTTTTGCAAAAGCATCTTGTGCGCTAGCGAAGCACTCTTGAGCTTTTTGGAGGTAATTCTGATGTAAAGAGGGGGTAACGGCCCTGGTATTTACCATTTTCCACAAATAAGTATGTTCTTTTTAATAATGTTTTCCCTAAGTGCAGGGTTGGTAGCTGCAAATTCAGCGGGAGTAAATAGAAGCGGCGAGAGGGGGTTTCCAAAAAGATCTAAAACTTTTACTAAAAGTGGTTCTAATTTTTGCTCTACTTTTTTCTTGTTAGTAGTTATAATAAGAAGGTCTATATCAGAGTTATACCCTTCTTTTTCTTCTGCCACACTCCCAAAGATGGCGCAGACTTTTATATCTTGAAAGGAGAGGTGTTTCTTAATGAGGTCTATGACTTTTTGCAGAGTCATTTGTTCTTGTCGAAATAACTTATTCAAAGGCTCATAGAGATAAGAATTGGTATTAAGATAGAGTGCATGGCTTCTTCCAAATATTTGTTTAATGATTAAATTATGCCGCTCTAACTCCAAGATAGATTTAGAGACTGAACGGTGATTTACTTGAATCAAAGTGGCCATTTCCCGTATCCAAAAACCCTTACGGGGGAATTTGCACAGTACCCGCAAGAGCTTTACTTTTATCTCTGAGCCAAATATTTCTTCCAGATAGGTATGAAATCTCATGGTGCATTAAATTCTCCATATGGGGAATATTATGTACTATATAAAAGTTACGCCTAATTTTCCGGAAAATGAAACTATTGGCAGATTTTTTGATTTTTACTGGCAAATGAAAGATCAAAGTAAATTTTATAAACCAAGAACCTTGCACTAAAGTATGACCTATGACTCAGCACGATACCAAGCGGTGTACACCCATACCGTGGAACAAATCATAACTAGGGGGTTGCTGGAGGGTAATCGAAAAATTACTCAAAAAGGAATACGAGCGGTGACGCAGACTCTGCCGGGATTGGAACAGAAATTAGCATCAGCTATGAAAGATCTACGTCAAGTCGTTAATCAACCAAGGAGCTGTGAACAGGATTATGCTCTCTATACTCTTGCCTGCATCCTCTGGAAAGACTGGAATTATCAGGAGAAGAAGGCAGTGCGAGAACTTGCTGGCAGAACCAATTTGCATGTTTCGGCGCTCCCCATTCTTGCCGGAGCGTACTTGATGAGTAGGGCAACGGAGAGGGTGATAATCTATTATTCTTCTCAAAATACCTTAAATTTGATGAGGGAAAGGACCAGAGGGAATGGGGTGTAGAATAGTTTTTCAATGAGAAAAGGAAAGAAGGAAATTTTTTATTCCACAATAATCTGCAGCTTATTTTTATCTATCGGCTCTAAGATCACTTCTTTTCCTTTTTCAAGAGAGAGAAACTGCACCAATGATTTTGGTATTCGAACATCCAATGCATTTCCCACCTCAGAGACTTTGCTTCGAGCTCGCAATCCCCATAATCCTTTGCGTTTAACTTCCATTTCAATTTTATCAGAAGCAGCAGATTCAAACAAAGTTTCACCGCAGTGTTTACACACTAATGCTGCAAAAGTACCAATATTCTCCCCTAAAAATACATAGGGGACCTTCTTTTTCTCATACGTTCCCATATTACAACTGGTGCATCTTATTTTTTGTTCCATCCTTTGGGCCTCCCTAAATGGACTGTAATTACTTTAAATTTATCACCTAGCTTTTCAAACACAACCGTGAAATGCCGGTAGATAGTTATAAAATGATTTCCCTCGAGAAAGCGAGGACCCCTACTGATAGCCTCGGCAATTTCGACCCGGGAAATCCCATCATCCATGGCTTCATCCTGAGCATGTTTGGTCATTACTACTTCATCCTTTGTTACCATCCGAGGATCTCCGTATAAACTAGTAATTACTTGTTTTATTTAAACCTTTCGGCGAAAAATATTCACTTCCTCAACCACTCCACTTCTTCTTCTGTAAGATCTAATTCTTTGGCAACCTCTATTCCTGCGCCATGCTGAAACATCACTTGAAGATAGGGCACCTGCTCTAAAGCTACTTTTCTGGAAGTGTGCGTCGCTGCGCCTAGTTTTTCAGCTATCTCTTTTTTCTTGGCATTCTTCATCTTGGCCTGCCAGAGGCGCAGAATACGCATGGTGGGACGGTACTCAACAAAGTTGGGATTCTTTTCCTCTTTGGCGGAGGAAATGCCGGCGGTGAGTAAATTAGAGATGTAGACTAAAAATCGCCAGTGCTGCTGCCGCTTGATTCGGCCATTAAATACATCGGCACGGGCTAAATGCTCATAGGCTTTGGCCAAAGAACTGGGAGTAAGGTATTCTTTAGGCACATTTTCATCCAGCCACAGAAAGACTTCATTCATATCGACATCAACATCATCTAAAACGGGAAGGGCGTTCTCAACGACTGAGGATTTAAAAATCAAGTGCAGGGCGTTGATGATGGACTCGGTTCGCTTTCTGTCGGACAGCGTTCGTACCGTGTCCAGAGTGCAGTGCTGGTTTATAGTGCACATCTGTAAATCAAGCAAAGCTCCTCGTACGTCTCCATCAACTTGTCTGGCAATGGTATTAATGGCCTTGATATCAAATTGAATATTCTCCTGCTCACACACCCACTGCAAGGTGTGAGCGATGGTTTTATGGTCTACCTTATGAAATTCAATCAGAGTACACGCTTTGGTCAACGGCTTGAATTTGCTGTCATAGGGGTCATTAGCAGTGAGAATAATGGGAAAGGATGACTTTTGAATTGCCGACACTAACGTCGGGATACACCCGCGGTCTTCCCTTCCAGAAATGTTGTCGATTTCATCGATAAGGATAAGTTTGGGGGTGAAAAAAAGCGACTGCTGTCCTAAGGCTGCCCCTAAAAATGATTTCATCGAAGCTTCATTGCGTACATCAGAGGAATTAATTTCCAGAATATCATATTTTAACTCCTGGGCTAGCGCATATACTGAGGAAGTCTTGCCATTGCCAATGGGGCCATAAATGAGCGCCGCCCGGTTTTTTTGTTTTTTATAATTGAGAATGAAATCCTTCAGCTGCGATACGCCCAAGGGCTGGCCAAAGACCTGGGCGGAGTTCTTGGGTGCGTAGGTAGTAGTGAAGAGGGGCATACGAGTGGGGGTCGAGGAAAGGTTAAAAGATTTATGGTTTAAAATTATATAGAAAGGTTTGATTAACCCATCCAAATACTTCAAACCCTTCTAAGAAAGACTTTGAATTCAATGTAAAATAGGGGTTATTCAAAGTCCTCTATAATTTTCTATCATGGTTACTTATCTATTTAACCATTCATATTCTCCTTTGCCATAATCTATTTAAAGCCAGCTCCAGAACAGGAAGGAGGGTGGCAGTTACATGAAAGATATTCGTTTAGGATTAACTTTTAATGATGTTCTTCTCGTACCTAAGCGCACGCCTCTGAGTTCCCGTAGCGAGGCGGAGGTGACCAGCCGTTTTACGAAAAATATTGCTCTTAATATCCCCTTAGTCAGCGCCAATATGGCTACCGTTACTGAGCATAAGATGGCGATTGCCATGGCTAGAGAAGGAGGGCTGGGAGTTATCCATCAGTTTGGAAGCATTGAAGAACAGATGGAAGAAATCAAAAAGGTGAAGAAAAGCACCTGTTACATTATTGATTATCCGGTTTCGGTTTCTCCTTTAATTACCATCCAGGAAGCGGCTGCCATCATGAAACAGGAGGGGGTAACAAGCTTGCTGGTCAAAGTGGGCGATGAGCTGGTGGGAATTTTTACCTCGCGCGATTACCTATTTGAGGATGATTTTAGTAAAAAGATAAGTGAAGTTATGACCACTAAAGAAAAATTGGTAACGGCAGAGTATGGCCTGCCCTTGGATGAGGCAAAAAAAATCTTACATACGCACCGCATTGAAAAATTACCCCTTTTGCAGAATGGTATCGTCCGGGGCTTAATCACCACTCAAGACATCAAAAAGCTGGAGCAATGGCCCCAGGCCTGCCGGGATACTAAAGGAAGACTGCGAGTAGGAGCTGCTGTTGGAGTGAAAGATACTTTGGAAAGGGCGAAATCCTGCATCGATGCTGGTGCGGATGTGATTATCTTGGATATCGCCCATGCCCATTCTGAGCTGGCCATCCAGCGCCTGAAAGAACTGAAATCTTATTTTAACATCGATGTGATGGTCGGAAATATTGCGACAGCAGAAGCTGCTTTGGATTTAATTCAGGCGGGAGCGGATGGGTTAAAAGTGGGAATCGGACCCAGTCCGGTGTGCACCACTCGCATTATTTCCGGCAGCGGAGTGCCTCAGTTGACTGCTATCTTAGATGTAGTTCGGGTTGCCCGGAATTATAAGGTTCCCGTCTGCGCCGACGGAGGGATGAAATACCCCGGGGATGTGGCCAAGGCCATCGGCGCGGGCGCCAGCAGTATCTTTTCGGGCTTTCTGTTTGCCGGAACGGATGAAGCGCCGGGGATGGTCATCATGAAAGACGGCAAGCGGTATAAAAAGTACCTAGGCAGCGCCTCGTATGACAGCGGGCATGAACGGAAAGAAAACTTAGAGGGAAAACAGTACAAACAAAGGCTGGATATTTTTGTAGAGGGGGTAGCTATTTTGATTGACTACAAAGGACCGGTTCAGGATACCATCCGGGGGATCATCAAAGGGCTGCAAAGCGCCATCAGTTATTGCGGCGCACATAGTATCGCTGAAATGCAGGAGAAGGCAGAGTTTATACAGATTACATCCAGCGGCTGGGATGAAAGCCTCAGTAGAGGGCAGAAGTTGAGTGAATGAAAATAAGTTTGAGGATTAACCCGCAGAAAGAGAACAAAAATAAAAAATCCTTAATCCCAGAGCGTGGCAAAGGATTCTTCTTCCTCATCAAAGTCGTCGTCTCCATCATCGTCGTCATCATCATCGCCAAAAGCGAGATGCTTCTTCTTTTTCTCTTTCATGATTTTCCCCCTAAATATGCTTGAAATCATCATTCCATATAATGCAGATTTAAAATGATTATGGTTGTGGAGAATATAGGTCTTTCTGGGAGAAAGTGGCTGGTCAGCTTGAAAATACCGTTCTGGGCATTATTACAGCGTTACTTTTTTAAAGAGCCTTTGAATTTATCTATAGATGGAGCTTCCTCAACATTACGATTCTAAGCTATCTGAACCAAAGTGGCAGAAATTCTGGGAAGAGAGTGCTATTTATGTCTTTCATCCGACACCTAAGATGGAAACCTATAGTGTTGATACTCCTCCTCCAACGGTATCAGGAAAGATGCATATGGGGCATGCTTTTAGTTATACCCAGCAGGATATCGTCGTGCGGTATCAGCGGATGAGGGGGAAAAAAGTCTTTTTTCCTTTTGGAACGGATGATAACGGGCTGCCTACGGAAAAACTGGTGGAGAAAAAAAAGAATATTCTCTCCCGCACCATGAAGCGGGAAGAATTTGTCAACATCTGCCTGGCACTAATCAAAGAAGAAAAACCCTTATTCATCCAGAGCTGGAAGGATATCGGCATATCAGCGGATTTTACCCGGTCGTATTCAACCATTAACCGGCACTGCCAAATTACTTCCCAAGCCTCTTTTTTAGAATTATTCCAGAAGGGACGAATTTACCAGCAGGAATCGCCTAATACCTTCTGTGTTTCTTGCCAAACGGGCATCGCCCAGGCAGAATTTGAATCCGTTGATATGGAATCCTCATTTAATGAAGTTGCATTCAAATCGGGAAGCAAGGATCTAGTTATTGCCACCACCCGCCCAGAAATGATTCCTGCCTGCGTGGCCTTATTTCATCACCCAAATGATGACCGATATAAGCACCTGAAGGGAAAGTTTGCCCAGGTGCCCATTTTTAACTATGAAGTGCCCATCTTAACCGATGAAACGGTAGATAAAGAAAAGGGAACCGGATTAATGATGGTCTGCACTTTTGGAGACAAAGAAGATGTCGATAAATGGTACCGCTATAATCTGCCCTTGCGGGTGGTATTTGAGAAGAACGGCAGAATGAATGAGCTGGCGGCAGAATTCAAAGGAAAGAAAATTGTGGAAGCCCGCAGCGCTATTCTGGAAAAGTTACAAGAGCAAGGAGTGCTGAAGAGCCAGAAGAAAATCATCCATGCCGTGAATGTCCATGAACGCTGTAAAACCGAGATCGAATTTCTTAAGACAAAACAATGGTATATTAAAATTCTAGATCAAAAAGAACTCCTGTTAGACGCAGCTAATCAGATTACCTGGTATCCTTCCCATATGAAAGTGCGCTACAATCATTGGGTGCAGAACTTAAATTGGGACTGGTGCATTTCCCGCCAGCGCTATTTTGGCATTCCGGTTCCGGTATGGACCTGCAGCAAATGTCAGAAGTATATTTTTCCTAACGTACAGGACCTGCCGGTTGATCCGGTCATTGATAAACCTAAAACGCCTTGCGAATGCGGCTCTACTTCTTTTGCGGGAGAGACTGATGTCCTAGATACTTGGGCAACTTCCTCAGTAACACCGGAAATTGCCGGGAACTGGGCCAGCAAGGGGGAATATGAGTTTACTTTTGAAGAGAACGTCCCTTTTTCCTTACGACCACAGGCGCATGATATCATCCGCACCTGGTTATTTTACACGGTAGTGAAAAGCTTTTACCATCATGGACGAGTGCCTTGGAGTAAAGTCATGATTTCCGGGCACGCCCAGGATGCGCAAGGACGAAAAATGTCCAAATCTTTAGGCAATATTATTGAACCGCAGGACATGATTAAGAAATACTCTGCTGATGCCCTGCGATTCTGGGCCGCGGGCTCAAAATTAGGTGATGACTTGCCCTTTCAGGAGAAAGATTTAGTGACGGGGCAGAAGTTTGCCACTAAATTATGGAATGCCTCTAAATTCAGCCTGATGCATTTGGATGATTATCATCCTGCTCAGCAGAAAGTCCAACTGGAATATTTTGATAAATGGCTGCTCAGTAAACTGCATCGGCTTATCCGAGAGAGTACGGATACTTTTGAACAGTATGAATATTCACGGACGAAAGCAGAAGTTGAGCAGTTTTTTTGGCACGTCTTTTGCGACTATTACTTAGAAATTGTCAAGGATAGGCTGTATAATCCCATGGTTCGGGGAGTGCAGGCCCGGCACAGCGCTCAGCGGGGGTTATATGAAGGATTGCTGGGGATACTGAAGATGATGGCGCCGATTATGCCTCATATTGCCGAAGAGATCTATCAATTGTATTTTGCCGCCCGGGAAGAAGTTAAGAGCATCCATATTTCGTCCTGGCCGGTATTTGATGAAAAATTGATTGATGAAAAGGCGGAACTTCTGGGGGACCTCGGTATCGACATTATTACCACCATGCGCCGGTATAAATCCGAACAGCAGTGGTCGATGAAAGAAGAACTCAAAGAGATCATTCTAGTGAGCTCTGAACCAGAGTTCAAGACTATGATTGCCGGTATTGAAGGCGATTTACGGGCGGTGTTGAATGTCAAAAAAATAAGTTTTGCGGGAAAAACCACCCTGGAAAGTGAAAAGATGGGTGTTGGGATTGGAGTGGTGCATTCATAAATAAGAGGGGCGAAAGACCAACAGCTTTAAATAAGAGAAAGGTGTTTTAGGAAGAATAGGGTGGGGAAGAGAACATTCGAGTAAAAAGGGAATGTTGAATTTTCCACTGCAACGATACTATATAAATAAAAAAGGAGGAAGAAAAAATGGTTGAAGGTTACTGCGTTAAGTGTAAAGCCAAGCGAGAAATCTCAGCGGGCAAAGAAGTTGCGATGAAAGGGAAAGGCGGAGTCACCAGAAGGGCAATGAAAGGAAAATGCCCGAAGTGCGCCACGACTATGTTTAGAATCTTAGGTGCAAAGAAATAAGTTCTTCTTATTTTTTTTATTTTATTATTTAAATTCTAGAAAATTGGTATAGAAAGTTACTAGGACTTATCATCTTTTCCCTTGAGCATATCTGCAACCTCTGCAGTGCTCATGATCTTCAGTTTGAACTTATGCTGCAAATTTGCCCTGACCTTAATCAATCTCTCGTTTTCAGTCACGAAGCATTCTCCTTGAGCGTCCATCACTGCATCGATATAGCGCAGAAAACTATCGCTGCCATAATCATCGTAAAACTTATCCAGGTAGTGTTCTTGATATTCTTCTTTGGTGAATAATCCTTGCTCCAAAGCTTTTTGGAGAACCTGCTTATTATCTTCATGTATCTTCTGTAATATTCGCTGCACCATGGACTCGCGCACGGCTAAAGGCAGCTTTCGAGCTTTCTCAAAAAGGACTGGATCGAGGGGAGCATATTTTTTGGTCATGCTTTGCGTATCTCATACCCTTCTTTGGTGTCCCCAATGATATACCCTAGCTGTTTGATCTTATCCCGCAGTTCATCGGATTTCTTCCATTCCTTGTTCTGCCGGGCTTGCAAGCGTTGCTTGGCTAAGGCGATGATTTCTTTCGAAATTTTGTCTTTCTTGACATGAGCCAAATCCAGACCAAGTACTTTACCGCACTTGACAAGAAGGGTGTACTTATCCTTGTTGCTCAATTTTTCATCTTTTAACATATCCCATACTGTTGCCAAAGCCTGGGAGGTGTTTAAATCATCATTGATTTCCTGGGTAAATTGTTCCAGGTATTTTTTCTGGGCTTCTTTTTGCTCTTTGTCTTTAGCTAATTTTAATTCTAGAACTTTATCTACCAGTCGCCTTCGGGCTATTTTTGCCCCTTCCAAGGCTTCATAGCTGAACATCAGGGGATTGCGATAGTGCGTGCCTAAGCAAAAATAGCGATAGTCTAAGGGATGAAAGCCTTTTTCTTCTAAGGTGGCAAGAGTGATAAAATTATTGCCGGACTTGGCCATTTTCTTGCCAGCGGTTAACTCTAAAAAAGCATTATGCAGCCAATATTTCACCCAGGGTTTCTTGCCTATTGCTGCTTCAGACTGGGCGATTTCATTGGTATGATGCACGGGAATGTGATCAATACCACCGCAATGGATATCAAATTGATTCCCAAGATATTTAGTTGCCATGGCAGAGCATTCAATATGCCAGCCGGGATAACCCTCACCCCACGGTGATTTCCATTTCATTTCCTGCTCTTGAAACTTAGATTTGGTAAACCATAACACAAAGTCATGAGGATTTTTTTTGTTTTTATCTTTCTCCACTCGAGCTTTAGTTTCAGCAGATAAATTGAGTTGGGCCAGTTTTCCATAATCTTTGAGCCTGGAAGTATTAAAATACACATTCCCCCCCGCAACATAGGTAAAGCCTTTTTTTTCTAAGGTTTTAATCATCTCAAGTTGTTCTTTGATATGATCGGTTGCCTTGCACCAAATATCTGGTTCAAGAACCCCTAGCTTCTTGATATCACTCTTAAAAGCCTTGGTATAAAAATCAGCTACTTCCCACACCGTTTTCTTTTCTCGTTGTGCTCCTTTGAGCATCTTATCTTCTCCGGTATCGGCATCCGACGTAAGATGGCCAACATCGGTAATGTTCATGACATGATTTACCTGGTACTTGTTGAGCAGCAAGGTGCGCTTTAACAAATCTTCAAAGATATAACTACGCAAATTGCCGATATGGGCATAATGATAGACCGTCGGGCCGCAGGTATAGAGGCCCACTTTTCCTTTCTGGAGGGGGCTGAAAGGTTCTTTGGTACGGGTGAGGGTGTTGAAGAGTTGCAGGGTCATTTTTATCTTGGTAAGACTAATTTTTGTAAAACTTTATTAATTTTTTCCTCATTAATGTTTCGAACTGCAACAGGTTCATTCTCCTGCTGTAAAAATCTTTCTATATAATCATCATACAAAGTATTATTTAAAATAATTTCTTTTTCTTTTCCCTGCATTTTTAAAGTGATGGTTTCTTTTAATTCTTTAATTATTCTATCAGGGATAATAGCTTTACATTTCTCTAACCCTTCAGGAAAATGAATTGGCGGCAGTTTTCCAGTTTTTTGAACATACTTGGCATTGAGAAGTCCGCGCAGGGCGTAGAGATATTTTTTGTGGGTAACCTGCTGCTTGATGGCCAAATACTTGTGATAATTAAAACTACACATTGATTTGTAATGATAGTACAAAGCATTGGGATTAAATGAGGTTAGAGCTATTTTCTGTAGTTCTTGTGGCTTCTGGCCGTAATAAAGAATATCTGACTGCATCCATTCGATAACAGATGGGTTAGATTTGAGTAATAATTTGCAGAATTTAAAAACATCAAAGCCGCTTATATCAATGAGACCTTGTTCAAAAGTATGATTGATAACTTTATTAGTGGCTATTTCATTTTTTACAGAAAGATAATTCTCTAAAGGTTGAACAAACACAAAACGGACATCATAATCACTGTCTTCACTGCTCATACGCCAGAGCCTGCTTCCCGATTCTACTGCGAAAAGAATAGTAATATTTTCCTCTTCTTCTATTTGCCGGCAGTAAGAGGTAATTTTCTGTTTCATTTAGAGAAGAAGAGATACGGGGCTTTTTATGGTTTGCGCTTAAAATTGAAAACCGATGTTAGAAAGTCACAATCTCCGCTTTCTTCAAACTTTCATCCAATAACCCCATATCCACTTTCCCCAATTCTTTCCCTATCTTCTCTGAATCTGAACGGGTCGATGGATTCTTAGGCCCCAATAAACAGCAAATCTCCGGGCCTTTGGAAATATCATAGGTTCCAATCTTCCGGGCAATATTGACAATCTCCTGCTTATCATAGGTCAATACCGGACGAAATATCTCCATCCCCACATGCTTGGTAATCGAAGTCATATTGCTTAAGGTCTGGCTGCTTACTTGCGCGAGATTTTCTCCAGTAATCAAATAGTTCGCCCCTTCCTTGGCAGCAACCAGCTCGGCAGCACGAAACATCATGATTTTAGAAAGGATGTAATAATCCCGATGGGCACATTTTTCGACCAATTCTTTGAGTACAGGAGTAAAAGGAACGAGATAAACCTTTTGAATCCCTAATTTGACCACTAATTCTTTAACTTTCTCCAGTTCTTTCTCCCCGCTCAGGGGCTGTTGGTGAAAATGAAGTGCGATAATCTCAACCCGCTCCTGCATCAGATGAATGGCAACGGGGGAATCTATCCCGCCGGACAATAAGGCCACCGCTTTTTCCATAGACTGATGAATTAAGCTGTTTTTATAAGGTTTTTGGAGGTCGTACTACTTCAGCAATATGGAGCGTTACCATCCTCAGGTCGAGCCTCTTCGACATTTACTGCGAACAGACAGAGGGTTGTCTCCCAAACTTTTAAAAAAAGTTTAATCAAAACAAAGGACTTTATCCAATGAATATCAAAACAGTGGGCTTTAGCCCGCTCCGCCTCTCAAATGGCGTGACATTTGACGGAGATGTCTGTCCTCGATAAAAACATCCAAAGGCGAGAAGATGGTAACGCGCAAGAAAATCCGCTGATTTTCTGCGCCCAAGAAATTACGATAATTTCTTTGGGCTTCACTTCAGGATGCTGAAGTATTACTGGAGGTCGCAACATTTATATTCTTCCCGACACTTCAAGAAAGTATGGTGGACAGGATGAAAAAAGGGCTGGGAATTATGCTAGTGCTGCTCATGCTCCTTCCAGTAGTGTTAGCGATGAGCAAGGAAAATCTCTACCTTCGCGATTCACTGCAATTAAAAGTAGAAGTGAAGGGAGAACTGGAGCTTATTGCTACCGGCGAGGATCCTAAACTGAAAGAAGCAACCGCAGAGCTGTTCTTGTATCCCAAAGAGGATTTCCGCCAGCGGATTCTGCAGATGAATAATAAGGGCGAAGCGCGGCCAGCATCATCATTCTACCGCTGGACCGACCAGACTTTAGGAACAAAACAATTTGGGTATACGGCATCGCTCCGAACCGAAAACGAGAAACTTCGCGTGAAGTCAAAAATCCCCTATCCTCTCACTGATATCTCCGGATTGCAGCAATATACCCTTCCCTCTGAAACCATTGATTCCAATAGCCCCACGGTGGTTTCAAAAGCAGCAGAATTGGCGCAGGGGGAAGATGACTTGTTTATTTTAAGTTTTAAAATTGCCAGCTGGGTGGAGGAAAATGTTGACTATGATTTGAATACTCTCACTTCGTCGGCGTCGCAGAAAGCCAGCTGGGTATTAGAACATAAGCAGGGAGTGTGCGACGAAATGGCCTCGTTGTTTGTTGCCATGATGCGCTCCTTGGGAATCCCGGCACGTTTTGTATCCGGCATTAGTTATACCACCTCGGATTTATTTACTGAGAATTGGCAGCCCCATGGCTGGGCAGAAGTATATTTCCCTGAAGTAGGGTGGGTTCCTTTTGATATTGCCTTTGGACAGTATGCCTATGTGGATGTTACCCATATCAAGCTGCGGGATGGCTTTGACCCGGCTGAACCGGCAACCAAATATGAATGGCTGGCCCAAAATGTTGACCTGAAAGCACGTACTTTAGATTTTGGAGTGGAGATTGAAAAGAAAGGCCCCTTGGAGGCGGAAGAGCTGCTCCTGGAAGAAGAGTTACTCAATAAAGAAGTTGGTTTTGGCAGTTATAATTTAATCAAAGGAATTGTCAAGAATACTGCTGACTATTACACTGCGGCAGCACTGGAACTGGCGGTTCCAAAAGAAATAATGATCATAGGCCGGAACAGACGAAACCTGGTTCTGGAACCAAAAGAAGTGAAAGAAACTTTTTGGGTGGTGAAAGTTAATAGTGACCTTGATCCACACTTTATCTATACTTTCCCATCGATGATTTATTCTGAGAAAAATGTGTCGGTTTCTGATTCCTTTTCGGTGCAAAAAAACCAACCGGTGTATTCAGAACCAGAAATAAGAGCGGTTACGGTGCAGGATGAAGAAAAAAGTTATTCTCGCAAAGTGTCTTTGGAGTGTGAATATCCCCATGAAGTGAGCCAGGGAGAAGAAGTGCGGATGGCTTGTACCATTCAAAATAATGGTGATACGGATTTGAAGGAGATTGATTTCTGCCTGGAGCAGGTGTGTGAGAAAATCAACTTGGGGGTAAGACAGGAGGAATCAAGTTCCATTACCATCGATAAGCCAGAGGTGGGCTGGAACAAAGTGATGGCCAGCGCTGAAAATGAGTTGATTGAGAAACGAAATTCATTTTCGTATGTGGTGCTGGATAACCCGCAAGTGGAGGTCACGGTTACTCATCCCCCTTTTGTGGATCACGGGCAGAATATTCATCTGGCTATTACCCTTCAAAAGGTATCGTTCACCACTCCGGAGAAGGTCCAGGTACTGGTTGAGGGGGCAGGATTTCAGAACAAATGGCAGGTAGATGCCTTGCCGGAAAAACAGCAGTATGATCTCAACATTGAAAACGTGCCGGTGAGCAGCAGGAATACTTTTACCATTACCACAACTTGGAACGATAAGCAAGGGAAGACCTTTACTGACACTAAGACTATTGACATACCGGGGAAAGCGGAGGGCTTTATGGGCACCATAACCTTGTGGCTGAATGGGATATTGAAGTGGTTTTATGGGTAGGTATGGGAATTCCATTGATTTTTCCCTCGCAAGCTTTAAAAATACCAACTCATTTATGAGAAGTATGGAGAAGGAAGCGGTTGAAAAGAAAGTGGTGTATTCTGAAACCATTGCCGGACAAGATATTGATGCTGAGCATAAGGCTCTTCTGGAATCGATGGAACGGTTGGAAGAAGAAAACCGCATTATCGGAAGTACTCTGAACCGAGTTGAGGAGGAAACGGCCATGCTCCGGGAGCTGTTCAATAATGCCAATAAGGAGCTTACCAACCTGAAGAAACCGGCGTTATTAGTGGCAGAAGTGGTGAGCATGATTGGAGACAAAGCTATCATCAGGCTTCCCAATGCCAATAAATTCTATTGTTATGTATCCCAGAACGTGCAGGATGTACGGGCGGGAGATAATGTCTTGGTGGACCAAAAAACGCTCAATGTGGTAGAGAAAGTTCATTCGACCAGCAATAATGATGTGGAAAAGTTTGTGATTATGGATAAGCCGAAAGAGAATTGGAAATCCATCGGCGGGTTAAAGAATGAAATTGAGGAAGTGAAAGAAGTCATTGAACTGCCTTTAAAAAACCCAAAATTGTTTGAAAAGGTGGGTATACAACCGCCAAAAGGAATTCTGCTCTATGGGCCGCCAGGAACAGGGAAGACACTGCTGGCCAAAGCAGTTGCCAACAGCACTGATGCTACCTTTATTGAAGTGGTGGGATCAGAATTAGTGCAAAAATTTATTGGGGAAGGGGCAAAATTGGTCAAAGATATTTTTACCTTGGCCAGAAGCAAAGCGCCGTCCATTATTTTCATTGATGAAATTGATGCTTTGGCATCAACGAGAATGGATACCGGCACGTCCGGGGAGCGGGAAGTAAATAGGACTTTCATGCAGTTATTAGCGGAAATCGATGGGTTTGATCATTTGGATAATGTGAAGATTATCGGCGCTACCAACCGCGCAGACATTTTAGATACGGCCATTATCCGGCCGGGAAGGCTGGACCGCCTGATTGAAGTGGGGCTGCCGGATGAAGAAGGGCGCTTGGATATCATCAAAGTGCATACGCAGAAAATGAACCTGCAGAAAGTGATGCTGAAAAAAGTGTCAGCGAAGATGCAGGATTTTAGCGGGGCGGAAATACGGGCAGTGTGTACGGAAGCAGGGTATTTTGCGATTCGGGAAAACCGAGAGTACGTGACCCAACGCGATTTTGAGCAAGCGATTGAGAAAGTTCGCCTGCAGGATGAAGATGAGGAAGACGGCAAGTTCGCACCCTCGCTTTACGGAAAATCGCTCACGAATCACTTTATGATCAGAGAGCGAGGGCAAGGCAGTCTGACGAATAGTACAGTGCTCACTGGCCATTTAGCGAGGTTTTCATAGTAGCCATTTTTTGAATAAAATTTATAAATAAAAGGGTATTTTTGGGTTTAGAGTGCTAGAATAACCAAACGAGTAAAGAGTGCGTCTCTTTCTTGAAGTAGTATTTTAGTCAAGTTAATTGGAGGATATGTAACATGAAAGGAACAGTAAAGTTTTTTAACCGCAAAAAGGGCTTCGGCTTCATTAGCGGAGAAGATGGACAGGACTATTTTGTGCATGTTTCGGCATTGCCCCAGGGAACCTTCCTGAACGACAATGATGAAGTCACTTTTGAAGGCGGTCCAGGAGAGCGAGGATTAAAAGCTGAGAATGTGCAAGTGACTAAAAGCAGCCCAGCTCCAGAGCGAGGATCAAGGCATTCCGCTCCCAGTTCTGAAAATTCTGACGAAGAACAATAAGCACTTTTGATTATCTTTTTACTTTTTTATTTTAACACCTTCAAATCAAAACAGAACCTCGACGTTCCGGGCGAGAAACTGCCGCATTCAACAGTGCGTAGAATTCGAACTGGATGCTTGGCTTTCAAGGCCAAGGCTTTTATTTTTTGGCGATGCTGCTGAACCTCAGTCGTCTGCAAAAATCCATAGAGATGGATAATGGAGCCGGCTCTGGCTTTGGTTAAGGCTAAAGGCAGGTATTCTTCTCCGGTTTTAGGCAGCGGCATGACAATGCGATCAAACTTGCCGGAAAGGGTAGGAATAACCTTATAGACATCACCCAAATGAACTGTACTGTTTTTACAGTTATTGAGCACCACGTTATCAACGGCATAGCGATGTGCCAAAGGATTGATTTCAATTCCGACTATTTTCTTAGCATCGGTGTGCTTAGAGAGAACCAACACATAAGGCCCGGCACCGGAAAACATCACTAATATCTCTTCTTTTGGTTTTACCTGCTGGGCTAATCGTAAACGTTCGTGGGCTAAACGAGCAGAGAAATAGGTTTTTTCTAAATCTAATTTTATTTTAACCCCGCTTTCAAGGTGAATGGTTTCTTTGGTGTTGATGCCCGCGAGCACTTTTACTTTACGAAGGCGATACGTTCCCTGATGCATCTTATCCTTGCGAACGACAGTGGTGATATTTTTATGTGATTGAAGATAGGCCTGCGCAATCACTTTTTCTTTTTTCTGCAAGAATTCTGGAATTTCAAGAATAAGGATGGTTCCCACGACTTCCTGGCTTTTAGGAAGGTGTTCCAGTTCTTCTTTGGTTAATTTTGCGGTGAGCAGCTGTTCAACCGTTACCGGCTTTTGTTTGGCTGGAAACGAAAAACGGGCATCAATTACTTCAGCACCTGGAATTTTTATTTTTTTGACGAGGGGAAAATACAGGAAGCCAAATTCTTTGACTAACAGGTATTCGGGATGGAGCAAATGGTGCTTTAGGAGATATTGCTTGACTTTTTCAGCATTCTTCAATTCAGTTTTAGCGGCGAGCATGGAAAAAGAGATACTACGCTGTCTTTTATATCTTTCTGTTTACTAAATGATAAGAACTCAAAAAAAACTCTGCAATCCTTTCTGCTGCTGCTGTTTGGCCGCTTCACGTAATTTTTCTATTTTGGCATTGACCCGCTCCATACTAAAGCCATGCTCTTGAACCAGAAGCTGGATTAATTTCTGTTCATCAAGAGGCTTCCATTCCAAAGTATAATCATCAGTAACGGGCATCTGTTTAATGGTGTCATAAATTTCTCTCCAAGCTACATCCGGTGAGTGTTTTTCCCATTCTACCTTTTGAAACAGGGCATCAACATCATGAGCATACTCTTTCACTAGTTTCAATCCGGTCTTAGGCCCTATTCCTTTCACGCCGCCGGGATTGTAATCGGTTCCTACCAATATAGCCAAGAGAATGAGCTGATCCTGGGTGAGGTTAAGGTGAGTCAGGATATCTTTAAGGTAAATGCATTCGGGCTTAATCGTTTCATAGGCGAGCTTGCCGGCTTTCTTGCGTTTCCCTTCCACTGAGAGATTACGAACCACTAAAGGAGCGCCAAAAATTAAAGTATCATAATCCTGCGAAACACAGGCATACGCCTTTCCTTGTTTGACTATATGCGCCGCTTGGGCCTCTCCCTCCGATGGAGCTTGAATGATGGGCAATCCCAACGCACGCAAAAGTTGTTGGGCATCAGAAATCATGTCTTTGGTTAACACTGCTGTTCTGGAAGCAAATTTGCGCATCTCTCCTTGATCTCCGGCTTCCTGCGCTTGTTTCAACTGCAGGGATGCTTCTTGCTTTACTGCCGTTCGTTTTTCCCAGGTTTTACGTTTAATCTCTGGGGCTTTGCCATCAAAAACCAAAGCCAGCTTAATGTTCTGTTCCATCAAAGCAGTAGTACGGCTGAATAAGCCAATGAGATGGGACGTTACCCGGCCTTGCGCATCGGTTAAGACCGAGCCATCAGGACTTCGGATGGTGGTCAAAAACTGGTACAATAAGTTCATAGAATCAACGGCTAGTATTCTGCCCTGAAGATCTTTCAGGGAGATTTCCTGTTTTACAATGAGTTCTTTGAAGTTAAGGCCCATGGTACGGTACAGGAGGGGACTAGGATTAAAAAGGTTCCGATATATTGGTTCTGCTTACAAGAGGTATCGCCAGCTGTAACTGCACCTTATGCTGATTCGGGTTCAATAATCATTTTATTTCCTATTTTGCTTATAGAAATCTCTACTTTCTCATTAAGCTTAAACTGCCTTTCAATATCACTAGGAATCCGAAAGACCAGCCCATTACCACTCCTGGAAAGATGCCGATATAATTTAAGCGGTTCGGGCCAAATACCCAGTTTCCGGGCAACTAAAATGGTTCGTTCCGTTTCTTGCGGATAGGGGAATTCTTCTCTGCAGGAAGTACAGCGTTCTCCTAGTACAATAAAGACATATCCACTTATCTCTAGTATAATGTCTTCTACTTTTTCTAAATTTCCTTTTTCACAGACTAAGCATTTCCTCATGTTCCTTCGGCTCCAGTTATGATAAAGATTTCCTTGTAGTTATCATCTTTGATGAATATAAGCTTCCTGCTTTTCCCTTTTGACCGAGTACAAGCTTCATATTTATTCTTTCCCACTTTATCTATCTGATAAGACTCCTCCAACGCCTTTTGAAGTGTCTCAAGGTCATAGTCCCACTTTCTCATCCAAGTTAAAATGAAATGCTTACTCGGCCTAATCGTATAGCCCTGGAGGTCCATTCTTTTTCCACTTCTTTTTGTGATTCTTTTGTTATTTATAAATGTTCTGGTCTTATTTTTGCAGTCTGTTATCTCAGAACCTACACTTACTTCACTTTCAACTTTTGCTTTATCTTCACCATATCTTTCTGCATCGCCAAGAGAATCTTATGCGACTGCTGGTCGATCTTTAAGTCACGCAAATCTTTTTCTAAATCTAACTCCGCACGAGCCTGATCCCGCTTCGCCGCCCTATTTTGAGACATTAGAATAATGGGAGCCTGAATCGCGGCTAAACAGGATAACACCAGATTCAGCAAGATGAAAGGATAAGGATCGAAGGACTTTTGGACCAACATAAAGGTATTAATCCCCATCCAGGAGAATAAAATCACAAAAAACAAGAGAATGAACGACCAGCTTCCGCCGATCTGGGCAATCTTGTCAGAAAGCTTATCTAACCGGCGCAAGTCTTTCCGGTAAATTTCATCCACTTTCTGCAGGGTTTGTTCTGCTTTCTTAATCTCCTTTTCAAACACCTGCATGATATCAGTTTCATACACTGACTTTTTCCCAGGCAACTTAATCACCTATATGATAGCCTTTATTTTCTTTCAGAAAATCAACCGCTAAATCCAGTTTAGAACTGCTCTCGGCATAGACGGTGTATAAGACTTTTCCTTTTGACACCAACTCGCCGACTTTCTTTTCTAATAAAAGCCCGGAGCCTTTATCTTCCGGGGCACCGGCAATACGGGCGATTTTGGCGATGATTTCATTGTCAATTTCCCGCACTTTCCCTGACTTTGTAGATCTCGCTACAAAGGTATAATGTCCTAAAACAGGTTTTGGAACCTTCCCTTGAGCCGCGATGATTTGATGCATTTTTCGCAGAGCGCTCCCATCTTCTAATAATTTTCTGGCAACAGCCATTCCATCCTTATACTTCCCGGTCATCTCCAGCATTAACCCAGCAAGCGTCAGCGCTTTTTCTTTCAAATCCTGCGGGGCACGGGGATTATTTCGGAGTACGGCCATGACATCCTCTGCTTCCAACAAAGGTCCAATGCCATAGCCAATGGGCTGGCTGCCGTTGGTAATCATAACTTTCACCTGCATGCCTAATCTTTTTCCAATCAATTCGAACATGCTTTTGAGGTGGAGTGCTTGTTTCTTGGTCTTGGCTTTCACACTTTTGCCCATAGGAATATCAATGAGCACATGGCTGGCGGTAACTGAAAATTTCTTAGCCATTACGGAAGCGAGTAGTTGTCCTTCGGCATCGATGGAGAGAGGATGTTCTACTTCGATGATCTTATCATCAGCCGGCGCAAGATGAATAGAACCTCCGTGCACGATGCAGGCACCGGTAGCATGAACGACCTGTTTAATTTTTTTCCGGGATAATTCTACTTGGGCCAGGCATTCCATGGCATCAGCAGTTCCCGCAGCCGAGGTAATGGCCCGAGAGCTGGTCTTGGGAAGGGTAAATCCAGCAGCCGCAACGATGGGAACAACGACCATCGTCGTTCTATTTCCAGGAACGCCGCCAACACAATGCTTATCTAACGTTACTCCCTTAAACTTTAGTTTCTGTCCTGTTTCTACCATTGCTTTGGTGAGATCTACCACTTCCTGGGTGCTGAATTTATTGACAAAACCGGCGGCTACAAAATAGGTTTTCTCGATGTCGGTAAGACGATCGTGGGTGATATCATCAATGATATGATACAGCTCGGTATAATTAAGATGCTTCCCATATAATTTATCCCGGATATGCTTGATGGATTCTGGTTTTCCGGTGTATTTTACGGAAACGGTATTGCCCCTTCTTACTCCTAAGTGCCGGAGTACTTCTTCAAACAATCCAATTTTTCCTTCCGAAACGGCTTTCTTGCTCTCAGAAATATCGAGAATGCAGGTTACTTCCTTGCTATGATCTTTCACTAAAATACGATCACCAGAATGTAAGTCTAATTTCTTGGCATCTTTCTTATTGAGGATAGCAACCATAATGCCACCCGTTGCTATATCCATATCTTTGACCCGCAACTTCATCTTATCACCTTAATATGCTGTATTCTGCTGGGATTTATATATGTAGTGGTGGTGATTAATATTCGAATAAATAATTGCCGCCACTATACAAGAAATAAGAAGAATATCTTATTTCTGTACAGAAATGAAGTAGTTTCTTCATTTCATGTATAAGAAGGGTACGCCCTTCTGTGGATTTTGTTCCACAGGCTTTTTAAAGCGAACTCTCAAAAGCTACTTTTATGTTTGAAAACTATTCTTCCATTGATGACCTGATGAACAGCGAAGCAAAGTATACGATTCAGCAAGAGCTCAATGGGAATTGGCTCTATGTAGGAGCGGTGCGCCACTGCCGTTTTCGGGAAATTGGCATCATTGTGAAAGATGACTTAGGATATGAAATAGGCCGATATGCTTCCTTGAATAGACCAACAGGAGAAATAGAAAGCATTGAATCTCATTTGAGCAAACCAGATATTACTGTGCGAGTTCAGGAGAGCGTGTTGTTAAAGATCCTCAAAAACGTTGATGAAATCAAAGCTCACCCGATTAGGTCTTTTTTTCACTACGCTCCGAGATTTAGGATAAAAATAGCTGATTTCCTTACCATGGCTGGATATGTGAGGTCACGCTCAAGACGAGCTGATGCGGAGATTTCCGGTTAGCTGCTGCCAGAAGAAGTTATATATTTAGGTGACTTACTACAAATTCCACAATCTTGAACGAATTATTCGCGACTATCGGAAAGAATTGGTTATAATCCTGCACTGCGGTCCCATCCGCTTTATCTGAAACAGTCCTGACAATTAAATGGGGTATTTCATTGATGACACACACTTGAGCGACGGCAGCTCCTTCCATTTCCACACAATCGCCTTTCAATTCTTCCGTTAAGTATCGATACTCCTGCTTTTCTTTATGGGTTAGGAATTGGTCTCCGGTCAAGATTCGGCCGGCAATAATCTTATGCTTCCCAATTTTAGTTTTCAACGCTAATTCCACCAATTTGGTGTCAGCCTTAAAGAAACGATACTGAGTATACGAAATATTCCCTCGAGGAAACCCTAAAGCCGTGGCATTAAAATCATGATGGGCGGAGTCTCTACTTACCACTACATCCCCAATATTTAAAATTGGATTCAATGAACCGCCTACACCCGTAAACAAAACTATATTTACATTAAATCTATCAATGAGATACTGGCAGGTCATGGCGGCAAAGACTTTTCCTACTCCTGATTTAACAACGATGACTTCTTTTCCCTGCAATTTTCCGGTGTAAAACATCAGTGTCTTATAGGTAACTTCCTTCCTATCAACAAGGTGCTCTTTATACATTACTATTTCTTCATCCATTGCGCCTATAATTCCAATTTTCATGTTAGTAATACCTCAAAGAGGTTCCCACCAAATTAGGAAATAATGGTATGATAGCGGCAACGGCGGTGCGAGCCTTTGTACGAGAGATTTAACTTATTCTTAACTTGGCCTATGCGGCCCAGAAAATTAAATTTGATGTACATCTTTTAGTTTAATTGCAAAAACACCATTCTTGGCGATTAATTCTTTGTAATTGCCAATAGATTCGATAGACTTAATTCCTTCTTCGATATTATTAGTACTTGAAAGAGCAGGTTGTGTTCCTTCTGTTTCTAATAAATCCCTGACAGTTCTATAAAGTGTCTTTCTCTCTACAGTACATTTTAATTTATCATCACTGCCCATTTTCTTAAAGATTATAAAATCGCCTTCATTAATGAGATTGATAGAATTTTCTGAAAAAATATTCTTATTTGCTCTAATTTCAATAGTTTTCTGCCTATTTACTATGGCGTTAAATGGTCTTTCATTCAAATTTTTGAAAAAAGTTTTATTGGACATTTTAATACAACCTTCTTATCCCCTGACGCTTGACAAATTCAACTAAATTGGGGAAGGTATCTATATAAATATAACCTTGTGGGGGATTAAAATTAAATTGACTTCTTAATGTATTTAGTGGTATGCCTTCAAGGAGTTCATCAAAATGTAAAATTGGAAAAGCAAATTTGGATAATTTTAAACCTAAATTAAAATCTAAATTGCCTATACCATCCTCCGGAATCTGGTGGGGATATTCAACAGGCTCTCCAACTTCGGCAATAAATTTTAACATACCGTCTGGTCTTGTGACATACAGCCAAATTCTTTTGATAGGTTCATTGGGTTTATATCTCCTAAATTCGTAGGTCTTTTTCCTGGTTGCCAATAGTCTTGCAAATTCTGGTTTTATACTTAAAAAAATATCTTTAGGTTCTGTAAAATTAATATTTATCTGCTCAGTCATTTTTGAAAATCTCCAGGAAATAGTACACGGAATAGTCTCTAAATAGTCTATATGGTTCCTCTAACCATAAAGAAACTTCTTCAAACATTTTTTTAGCGCCTTTTTCTCCAAGTTCATCTCTAAATTTTTTGTAATTTACCAAATATTGTGGAAGATTTTTATAAGCATTCTGTTTAAGGTATAATGATTTTGATAGTTTTGCACCAGACCAATCGACAACGAGTGGAGCATAAACGATTGTCGGCAATTCATGAGCAGAAATACCTAAGAGTGATGCTGTCTTATAAAGTAGTTGTTCTTGATAATACCCGGCATAATCGCTTCCCGTTACTCGTAACCATTCAAATGGAACTTCTTTATTTTGGTTATCTCTGGTGTAAACAATTCCTCTTATAAGATTTCTCAACGGAGTGTTATATTCAAATTTTTCAGATTCACCCTCAAAATAAGTTTCAAACCACTTATGTTCAGGACAGTATGATTCTATTCTATCATCGTAATATTTAGTATTAATTCCTTTTTTATCAGTTAGTCCACAATCGGAACATGCCACCCTCATTCTTAGTAATCCATTTTGGGGGTCTATAATTGGTGCAATTAAGTCTCTATTTTGAACAATATTTTTTAAAATTTTAGGAATTTCTGGTTCTGAATTAAAATCTCTTTGCTTTCTAGAGGTATAACTAATTCCAGAAAAACTGTTTAGCAAATCTAACAACTCAAAATAATCTCCAAGACAACTATTAGCCACATTACTGTATCTTAAACTTATTTGGTAATCAATTCCTCCTATTTCTACACTTTCTGAAGGTGCTGTATCAATTATCTCAAAAAATATTTCTGGTTTGATTGTTCCTCTTGAAATTTTTTTCCCTAGCGCATAAGCTAAATTGAACACAACTAAAGTCCCAAAATGGGGAGAAGAATTGGGCTGTGCGCCAATACTTATTCTTAAATTCTGTTTAGAAATATTTCTAGCTAAATATTCTACATAATTCCGTTGGAATACATAAGATCCTCCTCCAAGAGGATGATGAACCACCCCATCGTAGGTCAATCTTCTTTCGAGCGAATAATCTTTATCTACCATAGAGTAGCAGTAATATACTTTGATTATTAAACTTTTCTACAAAATAAGATATAACTGGTGGGAGGGGCAATCTCTCTAAAGGGTATGGTAGATTCTTACAGAAATTATAACCTACCTTTGGCACTAACTAAAATATCACCCTATTTTATTCTCGATCTTTTTTCTTGGCAGGAATAAGACTAAGAACTAGAAGGTTATACTCTGCCACCCACTCTGGTGTTGGATACCAAATTTCACCCATCTTATCCCACCCTCAATTTTCCGGTTAACTGCGGCCAGAAGAAGTCGACGCCTTTGGTTATTTCCACGCGTTGGATACCTTCGTTCTGGGTGCAGGTTAGTGGAGCGCGTCCAGCTTCGCGTGCTAAGGGCCCAGGTTCTTCCAAAGCAGGAAGTTCTCTTTTTTCAACATAGGAACACACTGAGGTATTAAAATTTTCATATTCGGCTACCAGAATGCTCGGAAAGGCTTCCTTCACCGCTCGAACTGATTTAGTGACCTCGATACCATCAAGCGTGACTGTCTGCGTGGCCAGATATACATCGTGGAAGTTCTGCGGTTTATTGAGGAAGAGCTGCGCTGCGGAGGGCTCCGTTGGTATGCCTAGTAATCGTCTGAACCATCCGGTTATCTTATCGATGATGGTGGGATTGAGATTAATTCCCTCTTTGGCATAGATAACTGCATTCAATTCTTTGGAATACCATAGCGAATTGGTACATTGGACAAAGCCCTCACCGGCGGGGCAGATGGTGCTCACTTGCTCTGCCGGAATTCCCAAGGCAATTAGGAACGAATCAGCAGTCGTGGCGCCCTTAGTACCAGCAAGATCATTATTGAGAGTGGTGGCGAAGGCGGCAGTTTTCAAGGTGCTTCCATCATTAAATTGCAACACGCAGACATTATTGATGCAGGTGTTTTCGTTGGGGTTGACGAGTGTGGATGAAAGACTGCTAAAGCACTTTCGAGCTGGAGCTGCTGGAGTAGGCAATACTGAATTGGGTGGAGCTGCTGCTCCTGATTCTTGACCCAGAACAAAGCTTTCTTTATCTTCAATACTTGGAAGAGTTGTGAGTGGCGAACTGCAATAGAGCACGAAGTCCTGGTCTGCTGCAACTTGTGCTAATGTGGATGCCACAAATTTGGTTCTACTGGTCCAGTTCCCATTTTGGCAGTAATGATCGAGCAGATAGGTTTTATCGCTTAAGCATTGAGGGATTTTGCCCAGAATATAAAATTGTTCTAAGGGAGTATTTTCAGTCTGGGTGGGATCAACCAAACATTGATCTTCTGTACTACAAAAACCCCATTGAAATCCATTCCAATCTAATTTGACGGGCAAAGCACTCCACTCGCCATTAATACAGCGGTAATCACGCCCATCGCTGATATGTTCGGCCAATTTGCTGGTAGTCATGGGCGCGGCGCAGGCATAGCCATTCCAGCAGTAATTATCAGGACAACAAGCCAGACCAGAGCGGGCATCGTCCTCTGGGAGGTTAGGAACTTGATAGTAGGGAGTTGGGCCATTAAAATTTGGATCCATTAATTGGAGGAATGGTTTGGTGAGGGTGCAGGGACCTTTGAAATGGAGAGTGAGGAAAGTGGCGGTGTTGGTGTGAAATAATTTACCTGTTCCTAAGGGGGTAAGGGGAGTGTCTACTGGGTTTCCATTATTATCGACTAAGACTATTTCTGGAGTACAGCCCGCTGATTCAAAATACAATTCTTTCGCTGAGGGGATGGCAATACGTTCAGAACGAAGTTCTTCGCCAGCTACGAGAGTGATGGTATTATCCTGTACTGGTCGTTCATCTTCTTTCAACAGATTATCTTTGATAATTTCCCAGTGGGGTAATTCTTGACCACTGATTTTAAATTCGGCGTTGGAAATCATATTTCGGGCCGGAAGGATGGTGGTGGTATGATTGCGGGGGAGGTCTTTTTCATCAATGGATATATCTCGCAGCTGCAATTGGGATGGTAAATCTTCAATTTTTTCAGGAAGTTGGGTGCTAATATCTTCATATCCAACTTGGGTTAACGGTTCATCACTCCAGCTATTAATGGTGGTAAAGCGTTCTTTGGGTTGATCTGCGGGAGTGTGGGTCACGCTGGGTGAACAGAATTGGTTTGATTTAGATTGACAGTATCCAAGAGATTCGAAATAATTTGATGGAACTCCATTATTCACAAAATCGGCGGAATTACATCCATAAAACTTTTGGTCAATAATTCCGTTTTCTTCGGTATTTACATAGATGACTTGCTGAGATACTTTGGTGGCCAGGAGATTGCCAGGCACTTCAAATTTCTGAGCAGGATCATTGGTAATCAAAGTTTGATCTTTTGATTCTGAGCCTGCCACAAAATACAATTCATACAATTCCGGATGGGGGTTAGTGATAGTGTAGGGGGGGAGACCGGGGAGAGGGAAGAGACAGGAGGATTGGTTGCAGGAGAAGGTTTTGGGTAAAGGAATTTCGATTGGTTGTGGTTCGGAGAAAGACGCTTCTACTTTATTAGTAGCAGCAAAAAGAGTAACTTTTCCTCTTTGTATCTCAGCAGAGGTTATTTCTTGTTGGTTTGATTGAAAGAAAAGTTGTATATCGGGATGTTGATATACCAAAGAATAAGTATAGACAAAATGGGTAGGAAGACGTACAGCATCAACAACTACATTTTCTAATATTTTTGGACTCTCTAACGCAGAAACCTGATTAGGACGAATAATTCTATTAGCATTATTCTCCGTGGAAAGACCAACACTAATAAATCTAAAATTAGGACCACCACCATTTTGTTTAAATTTAATAGTATCAACCAAAATAGGTTCAAAAGTAATATGACTGTCTGTGGTATAACTTTGCTCTTTGACTATCCTATTATTCTGATAGAATGTGAGAATACCTTCTTGGTAATCTTCAAATCTTAAATCAAATTTATTTATCCAAATGGGGTCATCAAATAACACCCAAGAATATTCATCACCATTCACAAAAGGATTCTTTTTCCGGTCACATTTATCAACTAAGTCGTATCCCTCATCACGACAGATAACATAATATGAAGCAATCTGCTCTTGCGGAGTTATCGTTAATCCCCATTCAAAGTCAACAAGAGGATAGTTTATTATAACTTCTTCTTGAGAATATTTCACCTCAAACACCACATTCATCGTCGTCTGTCCTTGTTCTATGGGCTGAGAATTCCAGCATCCATATTTTTCTCTGCTTGGCCCAGCATAATATTCATGTTTATCATTCCCACAGCAGTTGGCAGAAGGCTTAGTAGAATCTAGTTCGTTGTCATTGCCTAACCAAGCATGGTCACCGTACAAAGCTTTACATAAGTCTTCACCGGTTATTTTACTTAAAGTTGTGTCGCCTTGGTCTATGTTAGTTAACCAGGAACTTGCCGCTCGATCATCCTTACCGGAACAAACTGGTGAAGTGATCTCATTGGATTTACTTACTTTAACATTCTTCACGCCAATAAAATTGGTAGAAGGAACGCTTTCAATCACAATTTGTTGCACATCTTTGAGGTTACTGGGAATAGGTACTTGCACCAGCATCCAGTGAGAGCCATCAAAGGAAGGACTATTGAGTATATCTCCCAGCACTTTTCCTTCAAAATATTTTATTGGTTCTTCTTGTCCCGGATCATTTCGCACCAGTGGACCATAGATAGTAAGCTGTACGTCAGCCGGAAGATTGGGCAGACGAGCAAGATTGGCTCCATTTTTGTCTCCTACAAATTTTACCATAAATTCTAGCTGATCATATCCCTCAAAATCAAAGCCTTGGTCACCATAAAACTGTTGATATCCCCCCTTTTGAGTATTAATCTCAATCCTATCACCAAAGAGTTCACCTTCAGGATTCTCAGTTCTATCAACTAGGTATAACGAATATAACCCTTCACCTGCGACTCTTCCTTTGATAGTATTTTCATTTTTTGCGTCTTCATTTTCACCGTAACATTCTGTCCAGGCATAATGATCTCCTTCTTGATAACAGGAAAAGCGATTAGCAATTTCCAGATAACTTACTCCTTCGTCTCCAGCGGAAAGTGGTTGCGGTAAGGTAGCTGGTGAACCTTCTTTACAATCAACCAATCGCCTGCACAGCGATCAGGAGAACCATCACCTTTAGTTTCTGGCCAGTCAACTTTGATATTCGTCGCTCCCACTATAGCTGGAGCGTTTTTGAGGCAGACATAATTCCCGGCAAAACCACCAGAACCATCCGCCGGCGTTCCAATATCGTTAATTCCGCCGTACCCACAGCATTTCCCACCATCGGCGGTATCAATCCAAGAAAATTTCTGTCCGTAAATATTGTTAAAGAGGGGAGGTGGAGTTTGACCTTCGGGTATTGGTGCGGCTTGTGCTTCTGCTTGCGGAGCCGGCGAAGCAGTTTGTTCACAGGCAGGTTGATTTTTATTACAATCATCGGAGGTTTGCTGGTTACAGTCGTTATCCTTTCCATCGCCACAGATTTCAGGAGCGCTGGGATTGATGCAGATGGCACATTGACGAGATTCAACAGAACCACAATCCTCCCTCGTTTTTATTTCAGAACAGAAGGAAAGGTCGGTGGAAGGGTTGTCTTTGCAGTCGTTGGGAGTTGAATAGGTGTCGTGATCAACATCAACTCCCCCATCTTGCTTTGTCCAAGTAATTATCCCATTTTCCTTTTCAGTACATTTATACAAAAAGTTATTCACCCAGGCAATCGATTCTAAAGCATCTTTATTACATTCCTGCCAAAAATTATCATCCGTACATAACATTGCCCCTTTCCCATTTTGGAAATTGTGACTATCTAAAATACAATAAGAATCAGCCCCATCGTCATCATAATTCTGATAACCAAGATCCAACCAGTTTCCAACTTCTCCGCCTGCATTAATAATTGCGCCTCTTGAAATGATAGCCCATGAGCATTCATTACCAAACGCTTCATCCACTCCGTTCACCCAACAACCATTTTCAGGAGGTAACGAAGACTCTTGGCATCTTGTATCATCACACTTTTTGAACGTCTCTCCTATTTTGTACCAGGTTATACCACCACCATCAATATTATCACAATCGCCCACCTCAGAATTGTCAGTACAGACGTAAGCACTAAGATATCTTTCTTTATTAACATCTAATGCAAAAACAGAGATCCCCTCAGCTAATAAAAATAGAACTAAAAGTATTAAGACCAGTATCCCTCTTTTTTTAATCATTTTATTAAGGCTAATGAAACTGCTTCTTTTTATATACTTTTCTCATAATAAGAATGAGGAAAATTAGTGGCACCAATCGCCATTACAGCCTTCAGACCAGCATTCTAAAACTTTCATTGGCCAAGGTGGATTCTCATCTCCTGCTAGAGTTGCAGCTCCGGTACAATCACGAAGACAGGCCAAATAACCTGCTTCAAGACTTCCATACTGTTTCATTTGACTTTCTGGTTTACACTCATAAACTAAGTTTCTACACGCCGACTCACAGGTATACTTAATATCTTGACCAGAATTTCCTTCGCAATATCCATCTATACACACTCGGTCACCTTTACATTCCAGGTCAGTTTTACAAGCTTTGCTGGAGTCATCGCCTCCACAGACATAGGAACCAAATGCTAAACTAGCTCCTAAAACAGCGATACGAAAACTCCGAATGAGATTATCAAGGGTCATAATTTACCACTAAATAAGAACTACTATTTAAATATTACGCTTGAAAATCATACAAAGCAGAAATCCAGCACCACTCACTATTGCTACAGGTAGTTTCTTTTGTTTCTGAATTGATCTCTGCGCCCCATTCAATTGACTTAATATCACCGTCAGCGACATGGGTTTGTTGGGAATTTAAACAGAGATATTGTCCGGAATCGGCAGTAATAGTTGTACCTAGATCGGTGATATCATCACCGCAACAATTGTTTCCCTCTCCCTCGATCCAATTATACTGTTTCTGGCAAGCACTTTTATAGGATGGAAGATCACAATCATCATTAATAGTGATATCACCCGCTTGATGCACTTCATCTCCACGCCTAATTTCTATATCTCCGGCAGGAGTATCACTACAATCATTGTCGATACCATCTCCGCAAATTTCCACGGCTACTGGTACTGCACCCAGTGCATTACAATCTAATACCCCCTCTCCAGTTTCGGGATCTTTTACCTCAGGACAAGCAAAAGAGGGATGGACATTAAGATTATCTGGGGCACAATCAAATGAATCTGGAACCCCATCAAAATCTTTATCTAAATTTTCACCAAGTTCTCCCAATTTACCCCATTTATATTTCCCTTCTGACTCAACACAAATGAATCTTTCAGCCAGCGCCTCTCCTTCTGGAGCAAATTCGATAATTTTTCCTTTTCTCTGTTCATCACATTCATACCAATAAAAATTATCACCACAGAGAAGCTCTCTGGTATTTCCTGATTTCCATTTAGTACCACAGTCTTTGAAACCATCATCCCAATCATTTTCGTTATCTTCACCATCCCGATAACTGGCAACTTGAAGTTTATTTCCTTCTACTGATATAATCTCTCCGGGCTTAATTTCAGCAGCCCCATCATCATCATCCCCAAAATGGTCATCTTCTGTTATAATATAAGCACACCCCTGACTTGGGGGAAAACTAAAGAAACACCCATCTTCATCGCAATCACTCCCACAGTAACCATCATAGTCAAATGAAGTATCAGTGTCCTTACAGTCCACTTTTTCCATAGTAGACCAATGATCAGAATCATCACCACACCCCTCCGCTTCCCCTACGTCACTCATAACATGAGTATATTTTGTAAAAATATCTCTTTCTTCTGCAAAAGAATTATATGGGATTAAGACTGCTAATAGAACTAGTACTAATACACAAATGCCCCTTTTTTGTCCCATAAAATAGATAGAAAGAATTAGTCTATATTTATAAACCTACCGAACAATTTATTATCAAGGAAAGAACTTTTTAAGCTTTCTCTAGGGAGAATATTCTGCCTCACATTTACGCAAATTTTCAGTAACAGATTCAAGTTGACTAGCACAAACATTATATATACAACCAAACAATCCATTCAAAGTTCGTCCTGGCTTTGGTTCTTCTTCACCTGTTTCAATTTCTAAACATTCTTCCATAGTTTTGGGCTTGAGCATCTGTCTTTTCATAGTTTCATCAACCAAATCAAGACATAGCTCTTGTGTCATTCTCACTCCACTTTCACAACTATAATTCCCATTCTCATCCACATAAGAATTTTGCTTCCCTTCTTCAGAACCACCATAATAATTATTAGTCGTCTCTTCTCCACCACAATTTAGGGCATAGTAAGAACTTAGAGAAATTCCTGCTCCTACAATTGCAGTGCGAATAAGTTTTGTGAGACTCATTTTGACACTAAAAAGTGATACTAATATTTAAACCTTTGCTTAAAAAGTACTTATTTAGGGGTGAGATCGTACGTTTTATCCGGTTGTTTGATAGTAAAAATGTTGAACTGAGCATTACTTGAAGCAGAAATCCAGCACCAATCTCCTGTACATTTTTCATTATCCCATCCTGGGGGTATAGCATCTGGAGTAGCCTTTTCATATCCAGTTAGCTGTTTATTCAGGCAGAGATATTGGCCGGAGCCATCTTTAGCTTCAATATGTTTACCTAAATCATCCATTCCTTGAAATCCACAGCATTTCCCCCCATCGGCAGTATCAATCCAAGAAAAGGCTTGACCATAAATATTATTGAATGGAAGAGGTGGAGTTTGACCAGCTGGTACTGGTTCTGCTACAGGCTGAGCTTCCGCTCCCGGAACATCTGGAGCAGTTTGTTCACAGGCAGGTTGGTTTTTATTACAGTCATCTGAGGTTTGAACATTACAATCATTGTCAATTCCATCACCGCAAATTTCAGGTGCAGAGGGATTGATGCAGATGGCACATTGACGGGATTCGATAGAACCACAGTCTTCTGGCTTTTTTATGTCGGAACAGAAGGAAGGATCGGTGGAGGGATTGTCGGAGCAGTCGCCTTCACTTGTTGTTAAGAAATCTCCGTCAAGGTCTGTTCCTTCCACTTTTTTCCAAATAGGAAAATCGTTCTCATTTAAAATACACTCGTAGAGTTCATCATTAAGCTGCGCAACGGTTCCAATATCTCCTTCTACCCCTTCGCTACTTTCAGTACCAGTACATTCATGCCAATAGTCATCACTAACGCAAATAAGTGCAGTAGTGGACTTAAAATTATAATCAAGAACGCAGTCCCAAGCATCATTACTTTCATCACAATAATCCTCGAACCAACTTTCATCCCAACCCGAATCTAAATTAGAGGGTTCTCTATAAGCGGTCTGATCAAAAATCTGTCCAGGTCTAACTCTTGACCACGCCCCATCGTCATCAGACTCTCCATCATGCTCATAAACGAGAAACCAGCACCCACCTTCCGAGGGACGGGATCTAAATCGTGGAATATTTAGACTACAATCATCTTCATGAGGAACTTCGATGGACTGGCTTTCTTGAAATTTCCAATCGATGTAAACATCTTTATTGTCGCAATCGTCATCACTTCCTCCCTCAGAATAATGCCCGCTGATAGAAGTATATTTATTCTCATTAAGTCTACGTTCCCCAACGGCAAAAACGAGAAAGCTATTTAAGACTAGTATAATTATAAATACTAATCCAAATACCTCTTTTTTTCCACTCATTTACTTATAAAAGAGAAATAAAGTTAACTTATTAAGCTTTTGGTAAGGTTTAGAAAAATAGTGATTATTTCAAAAAATGACTTACTTGGGTTCGTTGTCTTTACATCTTAACCCACCCTGACCATTACTGTTTATACTTTCAATATAACAACAACCAAATTTATATAAATTTATACTTTCTTGTACACTATCTTTTGTTTCTGAACCTTCTTGAATATAACCTTTACAATCTGCAACACAGTTTAAACGATCAAAATACGACCCACCATTTTCGCAATAATCTGAAAAATCTTCGCCTTCACGCCTACAACAACCGGCGACCCCTTCACAGGAATCTCTGCAAAGCTGTTCATTAGAATCACTTCCACCTTTCACACCACCATAATAATTATTAGTTTTTTCCTCTCCGCCACAAGCGTATATCGGCGAAACTGCCAGAGCCAGTCCTAGGATTGCCGGGCGGGTCAGGCGCTGAAGTAAAGTTGCAAGTGTCATTTTACTACTTGATAAGTACTACTTATTTATAAAGGTTGTGGTGGAAAATTTAATCTACACAAAATCTTTGGTTTTGATAAGTTTAATTTCAGTGATTCCTTCAAAACCAGCATCATTGCTCCATAAGGGATTATTAGTAGCTAAGGACAGAGCAAGGATATCTGCATCATTTTTATCTTGCACTAATGACTTTGCTTTGGCATAAGAATCACAATAGGTTTCACTTTCAAAGACTTTAAGGGGAAGGAGTTGGAGTAGTGATCGAACAAAGCTCTCTGAAACACCTGCTTTCTTTGCGATATAAGGAATAAATCTTTCCACTTCATTAAATGTAAAGCGAGTAGTAATGAAATCTAAGTTATGATCAAAGAGA
>Ga0066347_101_pt1 | contig 72699 bp, 96 predicted proteins | sample RifGroA2_FD_59265 | JGI IMG/M metagenome (GOLD analysis project Ga0066347, IMG submission 59265) | Archaeon GW2011_AR9 | reverse complement strand
TGCAGATGAGGGATTTAAGGATATAGCCGGAATCGGGTATTCAGAAAGTGCGCCGGACAATAATCTGCTGAAAGCAACGCTGGAAAATGCGGAAGCGATCGAGCTGAAGCCGCAGGAGAAGAAGGAAGTGGCATTACGCATTGATCCGCCGGAACTGGCGCTGAAGCCGAGGGAACTGAAAGTGCAGCTGACAGCGCTGGGGGAAGTGGTGAATGAGAATGGGGTGGAAGTGGAGAAGAAGGGGACTATTGGCGCGGCATTGGAAGTGCAGCCGGAGAAGGATGCCATGGATATTTATCTGGTGGTGACGCCCTCGGATAAGGATGGGAAGGGAACAGCAGGAAATGGGATCACGGGGGGGGTAATTGGAGTTACGGAAAGAGACTACGATGAGTATACCTTTGAGGTGGCGGTTAATAGAAAGGGCGAGAAAAGAGAGAAGGAAAAAGGCTATCCCACGGAATTTTCGTTTATTCCAACACTGAAGCGTTTCTTTGAGCAGCGAGATTCAACCTTATTTTCAGATGTGTATGGGCCGTATAAAGTGAAGAAGGGGGAGGAGTTTATCTTCTCCCAACAGGTGCTCTATGACCCTCTTAGGTTCCAGGGGGCGAATACGGTGAAGACGAAACTGTTGAAAAATGGGCTGGTGGTGGCAGAAAATGAGTTTGATGCAGAGATGAAGTAGAAACCTTAACCGCTTCATGACAAGAAAACTTAATAAATACCCCTCTCTTTATAAGAAGCATGATTACTCAAGATTTCCTGACTGAATTTGAATCCTGCTTATTGCGTTCCTATGGAAGAGCCTGCAAGAAAAGCGATCCCACTAAAACGCCGACTAACTTTGTTACGACCGTAAGCTCCCAACATGAGTTTATAACTGCGTTTATGGATACCTTTACCGAACGAAGGAGCATACTGGAAGGAGAAATACAAAAGGGCGGGCATCGCAACCCGGCACTGCTGGTCGAAAAAATCCAGCGCACGGTTGAGGCAAAGATAAGGACGGCCTTAATTCAGAAGGGTAATGTGATAGATACCATGGTGTTCCAGAAGATGGTCCGGGACTTAAAATGGGAAATCAGAACCATATTTTATGAGTAAAATAGCTAATGCTTCACCGTAAACTTTATATAGTCGCCTTCCCCTCCGGAACACAGCTTATAATCAAGGTACAAAAACGAGGGTGAATAACTATGGAAGAAAAAGGAAAAGTATACTCAAAAGAACTATTAGGAAAAACCATTGTTTCTAAATCAGGAAAGAAATTTGGTGAGGTTGGCGACCTTATTTTTGAGATTGGATCCGGAGAACTCATTCACTTGCTATTGAGAAATCCCACTACTTATACCGATAAGATGGAATTAGAAAAGACCAAAGAAGGCAGCATCCTGATTCCCTTCTCGGCAGTCATTGCCTCCGGAGATTTCATTGTGGTGGCAGAAGAAGATATTATTTAATTTCTTTACTTTTTTGTTTCCTTTTGGTTATCAATTCCAAGCAAAGCGGAACTAAATTTTTTTGATGGTTAGGGGTTTTTTATTTACTCAACTATCGGGCTAAAATTCAGCAAAATTTAGGGCGAGGTTGGCACGAGGCGAGCGACCAAGGTGGCGTAAATGCTTCTTGCGAAATCACTCACTTTTCGAACTGTGCCCAACTATCATTAATTTTATATACTTAATCTCATTCTTTGTTGTGATGACGGCTTTAAGTTTACGCTCTGTTATAGGAAGAGTAATTCCTCGTGTATTGTCTGCTCAAGAAAAGCGATTTGATCTGGAAGAATTATTAGACCTATTACCCCCTGATGCAAGAGAAGCGGCAGAGATTGGTGCGGTGAGAGTTGGTATGAGCAAAAATCCGCATTATGCTGCTAAAGCAAGCGATTTTTATGCAGACAAAGAAAGCGGTTATGATGACAGAGCGAGGTTTGAGATTCTCAAAGGCAATCCTGAAGGGGCCATTGCCATTTATGAAGAAGGTCATTTTTTTATGGATCAAGCTGCAGAAATTGCAAGGGACCATGTTGGTATTCAGAGGGCAATCCAAGTTTATGAGGATGCAATAAAAAGAAAAGATGTTGCCCGATACCATGAGGGGCTGGCACGTCTCTATGAAACACAAGGTGATGATGCGAATGCAAAAAAGCAGTGGAGACGAGCGATTGCAGGATATGAAAAAGAAAGACTGTTTGATAGAGCCGCAGATTTGGAAAGGAAACATGGAACGATTGACAAGGTTATTGAGATATATGTGAGGACAGCTGAATCAATGGAAAATTCTCATAATGGAGCAGTATATTATCAAAAAGGTGCTGAGGTTGCAGAAGAGATAGGTAATCATGAAAAAGCACTTCAACTTTATGAAAAAGCACTCGATGCACTATTAGATGATCGCTTTTTATTCGATGCCCAGCATCTCATAGATCTTGCTAAAAAAGTTGGTGATAATGATAAATTAATTACTGTTTACGAAAAGGCATCTCAACCTCAAGAGGCATATAAACTAGCTCTGCAAGAAGGATATACGGACAGAGCAATGGGAATATGTTTAGAAATTGGAGTGTCTGAGGAATTATCTACAATGGCAAAGTTTGCTCTTGATAAAGGCCATGCAGAGATGGCGATACAAATATATGAACACGCTGGTTTAGATAAAGACGCTGCAAGAACAGCATATCAATATGGCAATCCACAAAAGGCTTTAGAGATTTGCCAACCAAAAATTGATACACCGCATGAAAATGGATATTTTTCAGATCCAGATTATTATGATTTAGCAATGGATGCTGCTTTTAAGATAGGAGATGAAGCAGGAAGGCAAATAATTGGTCAGAAAGCAATGCAAAGATTTTCTGTACTGGGTAGATTTGATGTTTCTGCACAGTTCGCAGAGAGATTAGGTGATTTTGAAAGAGCAAATACATATAAGATGTTAGCTTCATTGCCAAAGATGTAGTTGTTCATCTCTTAAGTGTAGTTTTAATTGTGTTTAAGATAGAAATAAAAAAAATAAACTATCCTATTCCATAAATTTCTTCATGGCGGGATGCATGTCCATCATATGCTGCTTGGCAATCTCTTCATATAACTTATATACAATCATAACGGTTAAGAGTATACCTGTCCCTTGGGATAAAGCGCCGGAGAGATCAGCTACTGATGCTAATAAACCGATGGAAGCACCGCCAAGAATAGTCAAAGGCCAGATATACCTCCCTAGCACTTTCTCCAGCACTCGCTCATCCCGCCGAAATCCGGGAATTTGCAAACCAGATGATAGAATTTGTTTGGCTTGAGATGCTGCATCCATATTTGCCGTCTGCACCCAAAAAATGGAAAAAATAACTGAGCCAACCATGAATAATAAGGTATAAATGATAGCCTGCCCCAGCATGGTAAAGGTAAACCCCCCACGAATAATGCTTTGCACTAAATCAGGAGCCTGAATCCAGTACACTATGCCACTTATTGGCGTTTGTCCCGAAAAGGTCCCTAGCAAGGGATGCCCCCATCGTTCAAATAGGGTAGCAAACAGCTGAATGTTCGCCATCAGCGCCGCCACTAAAATCACAGGTATATTGGAAGTATAAAAGAAATTTAGCGGCCAACGCATGCCATACCCACGAACCCGGCCAAAGGAGAGGGGAATCTCTACTTTCATTGCTTGACCATACACACAAATCATAAAAACTACTACGGTTGCAACAATTGCAGCTCCTTCGGACATCGCAGTCAAAAAATCACCACTGGACACTGCCTGGAACAAGGCGGGAATAGCTCCAGCAGCAATATCAGGATTGGTGGGTGAAGGCAGGAAGTTAAAGGCTCGAATAAAAATCTGCTGAGCAACGCCCCCGGCTATAAACAAGGAAATTCCGGAGCCTAAGCCCCACTTGGATACTACTTCGTCCAAGAACATGATGATGATGCCACCCAAAAACAGCTGAAAGATCAATAAGAGCTCTAACTGCCCATAGACAGGAGTGCCGACCAAGCTCGCTGAGGGCGCCAATCCGCCCATTAATACATACACTCCCCCTTCAAAGATGATAAAAAATAAAGATAATAATTTCTGTACACCCTGAAAACGGCTTTTTCCTTCTGGAGAGGTCAAATCAAATTTAATAATACCTGTTCCATTCAGCAACTGTAACACGATGGATGAGGTTACTAACGGCCCGATACCTAAACTGATAATAGAACCAAAGGAAGCTCCTAAGATAATTGACAAAAACTCAAACTGCTGAAGCGCATTTTCTCCTAACCCATACAGGGGAACAAAACCCATCACAAAAAAAAGAATTAAAGCAATCAGTGTCCATTTGATTTTCTCATTAAATGGGAGCTTCTTCTGTTTTGGCCCCCTTACCTGTGGTAAATGAGCCAAAATGGTGTCAAGTAAAGTCATGCTGTATCTACGCCGCTTTTTTTTCTAGACTACCGCCGGCTGCCTTAATCTTTTCTTCAGCCTGCGCACTCCACTGATTGACAATAAGCTTAAGCTTCAAAGTTGTACTTCCTGTACCAAGTAATTTACCATACCCTAATTCAGTCAGGTTAATAACTACCTGATCTCCTTGTTGCACCGCCTTACCTTGCTGTAGTAAGGTACGAACTTTCAATGAGGTAAAATATCCCACATTCAAAGTATCAAAGCGAGAAGAAACTTCACGAATGCTGGTGAACCCATGCTGACCAAGGCGCCTGGTTTTCATCCCGGCTTTCTTATGCCCAGCACGTTTACCCGTCCCGGCATTACCACGCCCGCCACGGCTTCCAGCGCCCCGGCGTTTTTTCCGAGCGCCGCCGCCATGAGTACCACTGCCTTTCCCACGATATTTTACCACTTTTTTTCTGCGGTTGACTACCATGATTACAACATCCTCTGAATCAAATTATTTATTTTATTCCCACGGTATCCTAAGGCGCCGCCGGCGGCAAAGCCCATCTTAACCCCTTTACGGCCAAAACCTTGCTGAGGCGGATTCAAGCGAAAATAAGGCTTATATGATTTTCCATTAAATTCAAAAGTCCTATATTTATAAATATTTTTACTATCATTTTTTCTTCCTAGAAATTCCAAGCCGCGTTTCTTCACTAACATCCCCAGAGTCTCTTCATCAATCTCACCCCAAGCTACATAATCTTTAACTTTGGTAATCATTCCTTTCATGGTGGGTGTGTTATTTATGACTACACAATAATTTCGACGAACTAAACGAAGCATCTGCAGCGTATCGAGAACTGGTTGAGGAATACGAAAAGCGGCACGAACCAAAATTACTGCTACTTTATTCACTTCACTTTTAACTCCACTTTTAGTTGTAGGTGCTGCTGTAGCTGGTGTCACACTACCCTTACGTACAACTGATTTTTGCTCTGCCATTATTCTGTCTCCACTTTTGGTTCTTTCAACTTTCCATTCACTAATCCTAAATGGGCAATATCTTCTGGCTTAACTTTGATTTTACTCAGGTTTCGTAAAGCATCAATCACTGCTGAGACTAAATTTAATTTTGTTTTGGTTTGACCTTGAGTTTTACTCCAGATATCTTTAATGCCGGCCATGGCTAATATTTTCGCTGATTCTTTCTCAATACAAAGCCCTTTTCCTTTCGGCGCGGGAATCAAGCGAATACGAGATGAGCCACACCTTCCTTCAATCTCAAAAGGAATAGAGTGAGGCTGATGGCAATGGCATTCCCAGCTTCCGCATCCGCGCCGGACTTGAATGAGATTCAAACGAGCCTGGCGTTTTGACTTTTCACGGGCGGGAACGGTTTCCTTGCTTTTCCCGATTCCAACTCCCACATATCCATTCTTGTTGCCGACTAACGCACAGGTCATAAATTGAATTTTGTTCCCTTCTTTAGTCTTTTTCTGCGTCTGGCGGAAGATACGCCGCTGCCCGCCGCCAAATTTACCTTTCGCCTGGCCAATCAACAATAAATCTTCCTCTAAATCAGGAACGAGAGCATTAACAACTGCTGCTTCCATAATGTTGTGCCCTTGTTCAAAGACGGTGTCAATATCAGTGATAGTGCCCTCATGGATAAGCTTTCCAAGAGCAGTCCGGGGCGTCCAGGCGACTTCTGCTTCGGGAACTGACTCTATCACTGCTTCAGCAGCTTTATTCTTCCTTGATGGGGTTGATTCTTTGACCATAGTAAGGTAGGTAATTCTTTGGTTTTATTTTTATTTTTTTTATTATTGTTTTATTTTTAATCTTATTTTATGTTTTGCTTTACCTGAGCAAAGGCGACGCTTATCTGGTCAGGTTCGGACTTTGTTTTTAAATATTGCGTAAATTGTGCTCCGGGCTTAGCGGGGTTATTTTTAACTAAAGTTCCCCAGGCTTTAATGTGCTCTCCCCGCAGGCGAGCTTCATCAGGAAACACGTCCTTGCTATCAACGGGAAGACGCAGACCAGCATCGACTACCCCCTTTATGAAAGCATAGATTTTCCCTTTATGGACCGGCCCCCTAAAACCAGTATCAACGACCGCTTCCTGACACCCTTTCTTAAGGGCAGTTTTGCCTAATAAAAATCCGGCCAAATAAGCGGCAGGCAGGCTTTTGAAAGAGTAAGTCCATCCCAAAGAGGCAAGGGCTGAGGAATCTACTCCCACCAGCACTGAATCACCCCGCGGGCCAAAAGTTATGATTTGGCCGATTATTTTGGTATTGGTCAAGCGCACTACCAGCCGTGGCTTTCGGGAGAGCAGTAATTTTAATCGTTTACTATATCTCGTTTTTTGTTCTCTCTTCCTTCGGTACAACACTGTTTTTGGTTTTCCTGATCCCATGTTTCAAATAATCTCCTATTTTTCTGCTCCTTTTTTGGAAAGTAAATTATGTTCCGTCAAATACAGCTTAATGTGCCTCTTGTTCCGAAAGTACCCACCTTTACTCTGTCGGTACAACCGCTGGTAATTTTGAGGTGAGAGTGATCCTTTCTCCCGCAACTGCCCCAGGAACTCTCGCTGAACGCGTATCTGCATGATCCACCTATTCTTGGAAGTCACTATCGCATTCTTTTTTCCTTTTTTGTTTCCCCGGCCTTGCCTTCGCCCTTTTCTTTTTTGAACAGTGATCATCCGGGCATGGGCGCGGGAATGCAAGGGCTTTTCACTTTTATATACCTTCCCGACGGCAATCAAGCCCCTCATATCTGAGCGGGTAATCGCTTTCTTGACTTCTTCCAAAGCGCCGTCAGCAAAGCGGATCTTCTGGTAGGAAGTGCCTAATACTTTTGCCGCCAGTTGTTTTTTATGTTTCATGGTGTTTTAGGTTATAATCGAATTACTGTCTTTTGGTAATCTCTTTATCAACCAGTTGTTTTTGTTGTTTTTGTTCTTTTTGCTCTTCTTCTTTTTTTACTTTTTCTTCAACTGATTCCGGAGCAGGCCCCTCATGAGCAGCTTTCTCTTCCTGGTGTTTCTTTTCTTCTTTTTTCTTTTTTTCTTCGGCTTGTTTTTTCTTTTCTTCTTCTTTTTTGCTTTTAGCGGCGATTCTTTCCTGCCGGGCTTTCTGGCGAGTGTCCAGACCAGCCTTAATTTTACCGATGGCGGCATTCAAGTCGCGTACGTTCAGGACCCTTATTTTTTTCTCCACGGCAACTTTCATCAATTCAACCCGCCGACGGGCGCTGACAGTAGAGCCAATAATCGCGCCCTGCGATGTAGGATCAAGATTGCTCAGCTGCTTATCAGTATGAATTACCACCATCTCTAAGCCGGAAGAGTGTTTTCCGCGAACTTCCTGAGGTGATCGATATCCGGTACTCACATGTTTTGGCCTTCCTCTATAATCCTGCCGTATGGCAGAATGACGGCCCCGGGCTCTTCGCCAGCGCACTTTGATACGGCGAGCGAACTTAGAAGCACGAACGACAAAGGTGGGTTTTCGCTTTTTAGTCTTATTGCGAAGTTCAAGTAAACGTTGGGTAGTAGCCATTTTATTTTGTAGTTATTTATTTTAGTCTCTGCAGCGGTTTATTTCCATCCGCTTTTATGGTTGATATAACACCCGTCCTGAAATATCCGTATGTCACGATTGGTAATCCGGCACAGGTTTTCAATACGCCCGGCCATTTGACCAGCCGCCTCTTTATCTGCACTGGTAATGATTATATCGACCCCATTGACCTTAACATCCACACCAGGAAGGAGGTGAGCTTTTCGGGGAACGCTTTCACCCAGAAAGTTCTTGACCTGGAAATCTTTCCCGGAGATCGAAACATTCATCGGAAAATGGCTGGAACAGATTTTTAATTTATAGATATGGGGCTCCTGGACACCTTCTACCATATTCTTGATGTGAGATTCAAACGAACGCATCACGGTCTTCTCACGCTTGGTAGCTTGGGGTGAAAAGAGCACCACTTTTTCATTTTCTACAGAAATTTTTATTTTAGGGTTTATGAAAGTTTTAATTACTTCTCCTTTCGGGCCTTTCACGGTTAGGGAATACCCAGCTACCACTGCAGTAATCCCCTTCACCAGGGCTACTTGTAAACGCAAATCTTCTTTCATGGTCTTTAATAGCAATAGGCAATGAGCTTACCTCCTATGCTCTTTTCTTTGGCTTGAGTATGAGTCATCATCCCCTGAGGGGTGGAAACGACCATAATCCCAAATTCATGGGCAGGCAGATACCGTTTCTCCCATTTCTCAAACTGGTTTATCTTGGTTGAAAATCGCGGTTTAATGACCCCGCAGCGGTTAACGTTGCCGAGCAAGTTAACTTTAAGGACTGACCCCCTTCCATCGGGTATCTCTTCATAGGTTCCAATGTAATTATGATCATTCATGATGCTGAGAACTTTCTTAATCATGCTGGAAGCCGGCCTGATCAGTATCTCGCGCTTCCCTACTCGTTCGGCATTGACAACTTTGGTCAAGGCTGCAGCCAAGGGGTCATTTAACATTTTTTTTTCTCCTAGCTAAATTTTTTGAATCCTAGCCCGACGGCCATTTCCCGGAAGCATTGCCGGCATAAATTGATGCCGTACTTCTTGATATGGGCGGCGGTTCTCCCGCAATTCTTGCATTTCCATAACCGGATGCCACAGGAGCGTTTCTTGGGCTCATTGAATTTGATGAACTTTGCTTTCGCTACCGGCTTATGATCCAGTTGCTTGAACACTTTTTGGTAATCGCTGGTGGTCATGGTGTGTATTTATGGTTTTTTTCTTTTTTTATATTACTTTAATCCCCTTGCTTTGAACAAAGGCAATGGCTTCTTCTTTAGTAACTTGGTGTTTTTTCCCTACGGAACGGGTATTTATCCTTCGCCTTTTGACCCGGTATCCTGGACGTTCGAGCGTCACTGCTACTTCCAAGCCAATTATTTTTAAGTCGGGATCGTACTCTAACCCCTCAATATCAATATATTCCGGGATGCCAAATGAAAAGTTTCCCATGGTGTCAAAGTTTTTTGCGGACAGGGTTTTTTCTTTAGCTGCCAGCAACCGCTGTAATAACTTTTCGGCGCCTTCACGCACGGTCACCATACAGCCTATTTGCAGGCCGGGGCGGAGACCCCATTCAGGGATGCGCTTTTTAGTAACTGTTTTAACGGGAGCCAAGGGAGATAATTTCTGAAAGAGCTTCAGGCCTTTCTTCAGCAGGTCTTCGTTCTTTCCGGCACCAATATTCAGAGTCACCTTACGGATTATAATATCTCTCATGGGGTTCTGATTAGATGAGGCGGAATCTTTTTTTGTTCCCGGTTGATTGGTGGTGGCTGATCTCATGGTAATAATAAAGCATCTTTATCGGATGGTAATAGCTGCTTTCTTTCCTCCTACAACAAAAAGGTAATCTCTGGTTGTTTCTATTTCCTGCCCAGCGGCGATGTAAACAGCGTTGCGGTCATGAATTTCTTTTAAAACACCGATATCACCACGATGGTCTCCTTTGGTCAAAAAGACGGCGGCTCCCGACTGGAGAGGAAGGATATCCTTAACTTCCAGCGTGGGCAATTGAAGCAGTAAAGTATCTCCCACTTTTGCATCTTTATCCATGATTATATTTTTTCCATCATGGAGATGGAACTGAATCTTTTTGCCGGCCAAGGCAGTCTTTCCAATAATTTTACAGGGTTTGATCGAAAGTTCAGCACCATTAATCTCAGATACAATTACCCGGCCTTTGGTGTCAAAGGCTACCCGGTATGATTTCCCAGTATCAGGAAACGTAATCACATCAAAAATACCTACCATGAAACTGTACTCTTTTCGCCTTTTCCCATCAATCAAGATGGATTTGGTGTGAAGCATCTTCTTCACTTCGGTCATCGTCGAGGCTACCTTAAGCACATCACGCAGCACTAAGCCCAATGGCAAACCCATGCCTAAGGCATGGCCGCCGGAAGTTGGCCGAACTATATAGACATTCTTACGCCGGTCAATAATCCAGCTCTTGGGTGCAGCTATTCGTTTCAGGTGATGTTTCATGTGGTCTTTACCTTGATGGTTTCAACTTTGGTTTCAATTTTAGGATTGGACTTCACAGCAGGAGCTGATGGTTTGGCAGCTGACTTGGGCTGGTGCTTTGATTCTAACTTCTGCTTGCGGCGGGCATCAGTAAAATCAACTTCAACAATAGCGAGATTGGAAGGATTGAGCTTGACTAATAATTTGCTGCCGTCTTTTTTGATAGCATCTATGCCCGCGACATAAATCGCTGCCCGCTTGATATCAACCCTTTCTACTTTGCCTTCTTTCTTTCGGTGCTGGCCGCGAAGGACTTTAATCTTGTCGCCTTTGCGTATCTGGACATTCCGAAAACCATATTTTGCGCGCAGAGGAGAAGCCAGATGAACATGCACGGCCTTTTGCTGGAGATGGAGGGGAGCCTGGGAGGTATACCGGCGCTGACGACGCGGCTGAATACTCCGCTTCCAGGATGTTGAAAAGGTTCTTGAGGTCATTTTTTTCTCTTACACAATTATGCTGGCTATTTTTCCTACTGCCGGCCATCGATCAGCAGCTTCTTTTGCGATGGGACCCTTAAAGAGAGTCCCTTTGGGATTGCCTTTTTCATCTTTTAATACAGCAACGGCATTGTCCTCAAATTTTATCCGCATCCCGTCGGGGCGCTTATATTCCTTCTTCTGGCGGACCACAATAGCTGGCACAACTGTCTTTCTCATTTCCAATTTTCCTTTTTTGACTGTTACGAGTACCATGTCGCCTACTCCGGCAGTTGGAATTCTCCCACGGCTGGTTTTTTGATTTTTAACACTCACAATTTTGACCATCTTTGCGCCAGAGTTATCACACGCTGGCACTAAAGATTCTACTTGAAGTCCCCTTGTAACATTAGCTTTAAGTGCTTTCATTTTTCTTTGCCTTTCCTTGGTTTTGTATTTTTTTCTTTTACCAAACTTGCATCTTCCTGTAATAAAGCAGTAACATGACCAGTTACTTGAATGATAACATGATTCTTAGTTTTACTCAAAGGCCTGGTTCTGGCCACGATCACCATCGCCCCTACAGTTGCATTAATACAAGCTGGATTATGAACCCTCATGCGTGATCGCCTAGTTTCAAACCGTTCATATTTTGGAAGGTGATACTGCGTAAACCATTCAATGGTTGCTGAATGATTAATATCTTTCTTAATGACCTTCCCAGTAAGGAGCTCGTTCTTCACCAATATCTTTCCATGGAAAGGGCACTTGATATCACTACATACTTTCCCTGGCGCTGGTATTCCCAATATTTCTGTATTCATTTTGTCTCTGTCTTACTTTTTAATTTCCTTTAAGCCTTTCTTCCGGCCGTTTGATGATGGTCTTTCCGTCAATAACCATGCCCCTCGTGCTTAACTTGAAGAGTATGGTATTTTTGAATAGGGTTTTTATTTTTTCTCCTTCTTGCACTTTGAGTGTGAATTTGGTTTCATCAACGATTTTTCCTCGCAATCCCAGATTGCTTTGGTTAGTTGATTGCACCACTTCGATGTTCTCCCCTATGAGTTCATGGGGGAAAACTTGTTTTCGTATCACCTTTGCCTCAAGACCTACATGAGGTCAATGGTTTCTTGCGGAAACCCCAGCTCAATCAAAACTTGCTTTGATCGAACTTTATGATCGCCCTGCAACTCGATTTGACCGTTTTTGGCAGTCCCACCGCAGGCCAATTTTGATTTCATTTTTTTGAATATTTCTTCGATATTTGCTTCCCTGGTCATCCCGCTGATGATGGTGTATTTTTTTCCGAATTTCTTTTTTTCAATTTTGATAGTAATTTTTTGTTGCTCGCGAGCAATTGTTTCACACACACACAGATCCTGTGGTAAACCGCATTGATTGCATACTCCAACCATAGTTTTTACCTAAGCTTCCTCCCTTCGTTGTAAATCAGTTAATACCCTAGCAATATTTTTTTTAGTTTGTTTGAGCTTCCCGGGACTGGCGGGATTAGCGCCTGTTGCTACTTGCACATTCAACTTAAGCAGTTCCTTTTTAAACTCTCCTAAGCGAGCGTGAAGGTCACTTGAGGACATAGTTTTGAAATCTTTAGCGCCTTTCATAATTAATTGGTCTCCTGTGTTGGATTGGTTTGAGTTGGTGTTTCTATATCAACAGCATCGGTAGCTGGCTCTTTATCTGAGGCCGTTTCTTTTTTCTTGACTATCTTCTTTTTAGCCGGTGTTTTTTTCTTGGCTACTTTTTTGTCTTCTAGTTTCTCCTCTTTAACTTCTTCAATCGAAGCAGGAGCCAGTTCCTTTAACACTTCAACATGATCGGGCATTTCAATATCGGGGGGCATAATGGCGACTTTAACTCCAATAATTCCACTTTTCAATAACGCGGAAACTTGTGCATGACGTACACCGCTAATAGCAATGTCACCGGATTTCTTTAAATAACCCTGTAAAAAACGCCAGCTCTTGGCTCTGGAGCCAGGGATTTTACCAGAGATAATTATTTCCACACCCCTCGCACCAGAGTTCATGATATTCTCCATGATTTTATGACCAATACCCTTAAAACGAGCGGAACCAAAACGCTCTAAAGAACTGGCAATGCGCTCAGCTACAATATGAGGATCAAGAAAAATATCTTTCACTTCATTAATTTCAATTTGTGGATTCTCTAATTTAAATTCGCGCTTTAAGGCTTTGGTTAAATCACGGATATTATTTCCTTTGGAGCCAACAATTAAACTAGGCCGGCTGGTATAAATAATGATTTTCTCACCTAATGGTATTTTTTTAAGTTTGATTTGTGAAATACCAACTTTCTCGAGTTTACTCTCTATATATCGCTTGATGTAAAACTCTTTGGTTTTTTGGGCAATGATTTCTCGTTCTATCATGGTATCATATTCCTCTTATGCTATCTTTGATTTTGGTGCTTTTGTAGGTTGAGCTGCGGCTGGTTTGGTTTTTTTTGTTAAAGTATCACGTTGGGTCTTTACTTTTCGTTCTGCTAAGACTACTTCCAAATGGGTTCGATGAGTACTGTAACGTTGTCGTCCTCCCGTCCGAGGAGTTGGTGCTCTATTGGCAACGAGCTTGATAATAGTAAGAGCGGAAGCATTTAATCCTTTGACTTGAGCATTGGCCTCAGCTGAACTAATGACCCGTAAAAATTCCCGCGCTGCTTTGCTAGGAAATCTGCCGGATGCCATACCTGCTTTATGTCCAACATTGCGAGTAAATCGTCTAAATGGAACGGCCCTTTCTATGTTAACTACCTCTTGTAAAAATTTTTTGGCATAGCTGACGGTCTTATACCGTAAACAATGGCTAATCTCCACGCAGTGTTTGGTGGAAATAGGAAGATTGGTCGATTTAGCCAAAGCGCTATGTTCTGTTCCTACAGTAGTAGTTGATTTCATGGGTATTTATCTCGCTGAAACGTTCTTACTGGAGCGGGTTGCTCCTATTCCCGCAGCACTATGAGCAACGGTCTTTCTGGTATGGGAAAACTCGCCCAAAAAATGACCCAGCATTTCTAAAGTTACCATCACCGGGAAATAGTCTTTCCCATTGTACACACGGATAATTTTACCGAGCATGACTGGCACAATGACCATGTCCCTCAGATGTGTTCTCATATTCTTATCATCAGCAGCTATTTTCAAGAGCAATTTTTTCTGCTCATCCGAAAAGCCTTTCTTGAGAGTGCGCCTTGAACGTGAGGGAACGAGTTCCATAAACTCTTTCATATCAATCTTCTTGACTTGCTCTTCCGTCTTTCCGCGCCACATTAATTCTTTTGCCATTTTATTTATTCCTTCCCGTATGCCTTGGTGCGATTTTCCCAACTTTTCGTCCTGGTGGAGCATTTCGAGGCGACTGCGTGGGCCGGCCTTTGATATGGGAACATTTCCCGCCAAAGGGATGGTCAACTGCATTCATGGAAATACCACAGACAATAGGATATAATTTATTTCTAGCTCGCATTCTCTTCCACCTGGTGCCAGCTTTGACAAAGGGCTTATCAAGACGTCCTGCGCCTGACAATAAGCCGATAGCAGCGCGACAATCAGGAAGAAAAGATTTTTCTTGACGTGAGGGTAATTTTACCCGAACTTCTTTATCGGTCTTGGCAACGACTTTAGCAAAGGTTCCCGACGCTCGCACCATTTTTCCGCCATCACCTGGACGGAGCTCAATATTATGAATCAAAGTCCCTTCAGGAATGCTACGCAAGGGCAGGATGTTGCCTTCTTTAATTATGGCATCAGGTCCGGCAGTAATAATATCTCCCACTCGCACTCCTTCAGGCGCGAAGGCTAATTCTTTATTACCAGTGATGTAGGATACTTCCATCAAAGGAGTACTATGGCCTGGGCAATGGACGACGTCAACAACTCTGCCTTGGGTATCTTCTCCAATATGTCTAACTTCCCCTAAAAAGCGAAAGCCCGGAGAGCGATATCTCATGGTTCCGCGTCCACGCCGTTGTTGAATTAAATTTTTACCCATAGTTCACCTAAATCAGGCCCAAATCAGCGCTTACATCGGAAGCCAGATTGCTTTTATGTAAAGTAACTTGCGCCCGTTTTTGTCCGGTCACTGAATTTTGAATGGTAATTTTGGTCACCCGAACTTTGAACAGTTCTTCTACTGCCCGTCGCACATCTAATTTTGTGGCTCGGGGATGAACGACAAACACTAATTTGTTGTCAAATTCAATGCCCCGAATACTTTTTTCTGTTGACAAAGGTGACACAATAACTTGATAAGGATCAAAGGTTTCTCCGGGCGCAGGGGTCTGAACCTCGGCTGCTTTTTGGCCTTTTTTTGTAACTGCCATGGTCTTTAGGTAAATAAGTTTTCTTTGGTAATGATATCAACGGCTTTTTCCGTCCATAAGGTCACCCGTCCGGGCAAGGAACCGGGCGCCAGGAGTTCGGCGTCCAACCCTTTCACCGGAACTATATCGATGCCGGGAATATTCTGAGCGGACCTCAGTAAGGGGCAATCTTCGCCCACGACGATGAGCAGGCCTTTTTTGCGCTGGTATTTTCGCCCACGGCGTTTTCCAATGCCGGCGCGAACTTTCTTGACGGCAGAGCGTTCTAATTCTTTGTCAAGCCCCAACTGTAATAAGGCGGCTTCGACGTCCTTGGTCTTGTCTAATTTTTCGAATTTAGAATCAATAATAAAAGGATACTCTGCTGGAAGGTAATGCCCGCGATGAGCAACCAGTTCCCGCTGCAAGGTAGCAGCCATGGCTGAGCGGATGGCTTTCTGATTTTCTTTTTTATTGATCTTAATATCCCATACTTTCTGTGATTTGGGAGGATGGGCGCGTCGTCCACCCACGGTTTGTGGTGAAAAGGCAGCCACCCAAAAAAATCTGGTTCCTCGACGGGTATGAATCTTGCGGTTCACCCGGCTGATACCAAGGCCATAACAGCCGCGATAATTTTTCCGTCGTTTGCTTAATCGAGAAGAGTGTCGTTTTCCCGCGTCAGGATGAGACCCATAGGGCTGCCGAGCTGCTGTCTGAAGAACATGAACGGCGCGCCGAATAAGGTCAGGCCGGTATTCTTCCTGGAATTGCCCGGGCAGTTCCTTGTCGCCGGACTTCTTTTTATCTAAGCCGAATAAGGGAATTTTCATGGTGTCTCTTTATGCCTCTCGATGAATATATTTGAGTGTTGGTACTTCTTTAATGACTTTGGCATTAGGCCGAATAGACTGGGTCAATAACACCGCTCTTTTTTTCGGGCCAATAACTGATCCTTTGAGCAAGAGGTAGGTATTCTTAACAATCCCATAATGGGGGATGCCGCCGGAAAAATTTATTTGAGCGGGATCTTGGCCAATGCTCATAATCTGTTTATTATATTCCGTTCGTAAATGAAATCCCATTTTTCCGGGCTGAGGAACCGTGAACTGAACCCGGTTAGGATGCCAGGGCCCTAAAGTTCCAATTCCCCGTTTGGTCTTTTCCGCTTTATGCTGTCTTATAGGAACACCGAAACGCTTTACCGTTCCCTGGAAACCTTTTCCAGTGCTAATGCCATGAACATCAACTTGATTGCCAGAATCAAAAACTCCAGTAAGGGCTATTTCCTTGCCTAAAATGCTTTTAATATAGGCCACTTTTTCATCTTTAGAATTTCCTCCCACAGCAACTTCTATCATCTGGGGAGCCTTGGTTCCAATGCCCGTTAAAATCGGCTGGGAATGAACCAATAAACGGACATCATCAAAAACAGAAATGTCATCCATTTTTTTGGCTGCTTTTTTAGGAACCTGTATTCGACGCGGTAATTCTTTGTTTAATTTATCCGCTAGAACGAGTCCCACTTTTCGAACGCCAGTTCCAAATTTGGCATAAAAAGCAGCTCCTACCGCCACCATGGGCGGACACTCAATGATAGTAGATGGGAAGGCAATTATGTCCCCTTTGGTAATAGATTTCGGACGATTATCTTCAAACTGAATATGAGTCATGCCAGCTTTATACCCGATAAAACCCAAAGGTTTAGCTTTATGTTCTACTGCCCAAGTTCGAACTCTCGCTAGGGCGTGCTTGGCTCTCTTTCGGGGCCAGTACTGCATGCTTCCTCGCCGTGGATGAGTAGTTTTAGGCATAGTAGTTCCTTTTGAGCACAAAGGGTGAACTTCTGTCTCTTGTCGCTAACTTCTTCCGATGTAACAGCCTATTGCTGGTTTCCATCAAGAAGCACACGCTTGCTGATGGGCACCTTTTCAGGCCACACATGCCCTATTCATTTGATTGGCCTAAGCCAAACAGTGTGAACCGGGTTTTTATGGTTAGGTACCCCTTTTCAAGGTGGTTTATTTATAAATATATCGATACAAAAGCATATAATCTCTATGTTTTCGAAAGATTTAAAAAAAGATCGTGTTTGATGGCTACGCTATGTTATATGATGAAGTACTACGAGACCCGAGACAAAATGGGGAATACCGCCGGATGGAAGAAATTCTCAAAACGTACCAGAAAAGAGCACAGAATGAGCGAATAGTTCAAGGGATGGTCTTTCGGCAAGTGGTTATGGACACCTATAAAGATGCCTTGCGGTGGAAAGAAACTGATCTGCCCAGAGCAGAGCAAGACGCTCAGGACTTATTGTGTGATGAACTGGCGGTTAAAGCCCTAGGATTAGAACGAGTGTTAGATCTTCATGAGGTATTAACATATGATCCTAATCCTCAGGGTGAGAATCTGCTGATGTATACTGTTCTAAGGGATTATCTCAGTGCCGGCACACAAATACTCGCCGAAAAAACAAAAATAATTTCGCATGAAGCGGCAGAACTGATGCGAAGTTGCCTCTACACTGCCCGCGATGGCCTGGCTTTTCTGATAGAAAAGATAAGACCAAGGACTATCGATGAAGAGCAATGGTTCACCCAGGGGAATGATACTGGGTATCTGCAGAAGATAGAAGAATAGGATTATTATGCTTCCCTCACTTTCCGTATGGTTGATTCTAAGGGACTTATTTTCTGGGTTAATGCCTTATCATGCCCGGAGCCATGAAAGTGTACGGTAAGCCAATTCTTTTTCCCACAGGAACAAGGAAGAATTTTGTAATGGTGCTTATTATCCCAGCAAGAACGCCACAATCTTTTTTCTAAATCCAGCTTGCAATACACGCAGCGATTCTGCGCAAAGAGCTGGGTTATATAATCCATCCCTCCCAAAACCAACTAAAGTTTTATATAGCTTACGTTTCTGCAATTGAGAATGAAATACCTATTCACTCATTTGATGGGAAGTTTCATCTTTAACGAGCAACTCAAGCGGGTAGATTTTATTCCCTTTACTCAGTTGGAGGACTATCAACACAAAAATCAAGCGGAAGAAAAATTGCGCCGGAAGCATCCGGAGGCCCAGCCGCTTCCTCAAGATAAATGGATGCCAGTTATGCAAACTTTTCAAGATCGCACCTACTTTCAGGAGTTTTATACTAAGAATTGTGAACTGACCAAGCAAGGCATCAAAAATTCGGTGTCGGACGATAATCTTATCACCCAAACTATCGCTAATATCAATGAATTAGATAAAGTGAGTAATCTGCTCACCAAGCGATTGCGGGAATGGTACAGCTTGTATTTGCCGGAATTATCAAAAGAGAGGTCTTCCCATGAACAATTTGTGAGGAGCGTTGCTGAGAAAAGCAAACCAGAACTGTTGAAGGAACTTCATCTGATGACAACTGAAAGTATGGGCGCACCGCTGAGTAAAAATGATGTGGAGGAAATGCAGGAACTCGCGCTCTTAATTACTAAATTATACCAAGTACGCCAGCAACATGAAGTGTACTTAGAAAAAATCATGGTCCGGCACTGCCCTAATGTGTTGGAATTGGCGGGAGTTACTTTAGGCGCTAAATTAATGGAACTGGGAAAGAGCCTTAAGCACTTAGCCATGCTTCCTGCTTCCACCATCCAATTGCTCGGTGCTGAAAAAGCCTTGTTTAGGCATATCAAAACCGGGGCAAAGTCGCCAAAATATGGAATTCTCTTTCAGCATCCCTTCATTCAAAACGCTAGGCCTGCGCTTCGCGGGAAAGCCGCGCGAATGCTGGCGGATAAATTATCGCTATGCGCGAGGCTCGATTACTTTAAGGGTGAATTTAAAGCGAAAGAATATAAAAAAGAATTGGAAGAGAAAATAAACAGATGAAAAACAACCATAAAATTATGGTAACTCAACCAATGGAGTTCTCGCCTGAGGAACTCAGAAAGTTACAATCATTATCAGAAATGCGAGCTGAGCATTTATGGCATCGGGCTACTGCCATTCTGGTTTTTAATTCTAACTGGGAATTGTATGTTCATCAGCGCACTTTTTCCAAAGATTTATGGCTAGGATATTATGATATTGTAGCAGGCGGCTGCGTGACCGGAGAAGAAACCTATTTGGACAATGCGCAACGAGAACTAGAAGAAGAACTGGGTATCGCCAAAGTTGAATTAGTCCCTCTTTTCAAAAACAAATATGAAACAGCTGAAAATAGGGTGTGGACAATGGTCTATCGTTGTACCTATGATAGTCCTATTACCACCCAGGCAGAAGAAATTATTTCAGGAGAATTTCTATCTTTGGAGCGCCTTGATCAGATGATGAAAGAAAAATCATTTTGCCCTGATGGAGCGAGCATCTTGCAGCGATATAGGAGGGAATGCCTATGAGCAAACTAACTCCACATAAAATCTTTGAACTCCATACCGATGGAAGAAAACTGTACACTCAAAGCCTGGTGCCTGGAAAAGCGCCCTTTGAGGAGAGAACAGTTCGAACCGGGGGCTTGGAATTTCGAGAATTTGATCCTACTAGAAGCAAATTAGCAGCGGCAATTGCCAAGGGCTGCACCAACGCAGGGATACGAAAAAATGATATTATATTGTATCTGGGGGTGAGCCATGGATACACTGCTTCTTTTGTCAGTGATATGGTTGGAAAAGAGGGGCTCATCTTTGGTCTTGATCCTGCTCCCCGGGTGATGCGTGACTTAGTATTTTTATCACAAGATCGCAAAAATATTGTTCCCATACTGGCAGATGCCAATCATCCTGAAGAGTATGTTGATAAAATTTGTCTGGCTGACATAGTTTATCAGGATGTGGCCCAGCGCAATCAGGCCGAAATTTTCATCAACAATTGTAAATTATTTTTAAAGAAAGGTGGATACGGGTTATTGGCAGTCAAAGCCAGGAGCATCGATGCCAGAAAGAAATCAAAACAGATATTTGAGGAAACCAGAAAGATGCTCGAAAAAGAATTCACGGTTATCGATTTTCGTATTCTTGAGCCCTATGAGATGGATCATTGTATGATTATTGTGAAGAAAGGGTGAATCTCTTCTTTTATTTTTTATAATCCTGCAGCTTTTTAATCCACTGCCTTAAGTTAGGTCTTTGGATATACTCTTTATCCTCCACTTCGGGGGTAATATTCCTCGCTTTTCTGATTAAAACGGGGATAACTTTTACTAAATCAATCAAAGATTGAGTCGGATCTTCTGGGGTAATATCTGATTTTGTCCCTACGGAAAATCTAGCCGCATTGGAGAGATGGGCAAAATAAATTTCTGGGAACAAAGCGAGATCTTCTAGAATCACCCCGGTTATCCCAACTTCTTTTACTCTCTGCCCCAGGCTAGTTTCTTCCTCAGTCAATGGAAACCAAAGTTCATGAGCTCTACTGTAAATATCAAGTGCCAGAGCATGATGTGCCAAGTCGTATTCTAATGGAAGCCCCTGCTTCCAAAAGTCTGATAATCGATGTCCGGTAAGGCTCATTAAGGAAGGTGCGTGTAGGTCTATGGGGATGGTATTTTCAAAATAGATGGGAAATTCCCCAAATTGTTCTCGAATTTCAAGAAGAAGCCCTTTTTTTCTTTTGATAGCTACTACAATATCTTTACTATCAACCATTGGTTCTAATTTGGTCCTATATCCATCATTCCCATCTAACTGAAGATGAGATGCCCCATATTTTAAAGCTAAATCTAGTGCATTAAAAAGATAACTTCGACTTAGCTCTCGCACTGCCCGATCGGGGGAAAGAGGATCATATATTACCTCCGCTTTCCTTTTTTCTTCACCCTGATAACAAAATAGTTCTACACCCCAGCGTGGATAACTATCCCTACATATCTTTACACATTCTTGGTTTTCCTCAAAATTGCCCCCTAAGAATATTTCCATTCCGATATCCTGAGAAGCCAAATCTGCTAACGCAAGAACCTCCTTAGGAAAAGGATAACTTTTAACCCATAGCCGGGGAAAGTTTTCTAAACTACTTCCAATTATCTTTCTCATAATTCTTTCCTCACTAGGTTACATCACTAAAAACATCCAAAAATTTCACTCTTTCTTCTTGATATGGATAATATTCACCGGACACACATCCGCCGCTTCCTGATTGATTGCTTTGGCTTCTTCGGTGTTGATATCTAATTCCCAATTCTCGCCTTTCTGGACTGCGCCTTTTAACTTGGCCAGGGCCTGCTCATCCATCTCCCAGTAATCGGGAGCAATGGCGGCACAGGCACCGCAGCTGATGCAGTCTTTCTTTATATGAACAATAGTATGCTTTTCCATGGGTTTGTGAGTTATATCCTCTAAAGATAGTTTATTTATAAGATTTCTGGAAAATATTCTTCTCTTTTTTTCTTTGTTTCTGGCTCTAAAGCCACCAAAAAGCTTATATAACTCAGCTACATTGTTTTCCTCATGAAAAAGAGTGTGAGCAAAGTACTTTTCACGCTATGTGTACTCCTTTCGCTTCTGTTGGTTTCTTGTAGCGGAAGACCAGCTGCCGGTGAACGTCCGCAAGATACTGCCGCGGCATTAAAACTGGTTCAAAGTGGAACCCAAGGAATAGAAATTAGTGTCCTTCCCAACTACCCACCCTCTTTACTGTACGACCAAAATGAACTGATTGCTTTAGTTGAAGTGAAAAATCGTGGCAATCATGATGTAGAAGCACAGGACTGCTTTGTCCAAATCTCTGGATTTGATCCAAATATCATAACTGGAACCTTCAACGGTCCTCGCTCTTGTGCTGATACCGCCGGAGGCGTTCTGGAAGGAAAGAATGTCTACAACACACAAGGGAGCAACAATCAAATTGAATTTCGCTCTTCCAATGTCGCGTTGCCGCCGGGAGTCTTTGAATATAATCCCACCCTTAACTTCCTCACCTGTTACAATTATCGCACCACTGCCAACCCCCAAGTTTGCGTCGATCCGCTCTTCTATCAAATCACTTCAGAGCAAAAAACCTGCGTTCCTGCTGATGTCAGCACTGGCGGCGGTCAAGGCGCACCGGTAGGAATCAGTTACGTTGGCGTGGATATGATTGGGAGCAAAGCGGTATTTGAAATCAATGTGGTCAACTTGGGAGGAGGACGAGTCCTCAGCCCCCGCGCTGACATTCGAAACTGCGGACAGGCATCTTTGGAATACACTGACTTGGATAAAGTAGCCTACTCGGTGCAACTGAGCGGTGGCAGTTTAATCGATTGCAAGCCACGAGATGGAATGGTGCGCCTTAATAACAATCAAGGAAAAATTGTCTGCACCTACAACATTCCCGGTGCATCATCCTATCAAACCCCATTATTGATTGATTTAGATTATGGATATATCCAATCTTTCCAAAAACCGATTAAGATTATCCAGACCCCCAGGTAAAACATTAACAACTTATAACCCACCCCGACAAGGAAAAGATGGGGATATCTTTCTTTGAACTCTGAGCCTATTTACTCCACGAAAGAAATTCTTAAATAGTATAATGGCTTTAAATAAAGCATGGATATCATTACCCTTATTGGCATTGTCATTCTAAGCTTACTGTTGGTTTCCGTCCTGCGGTTTCTGCTCAAGAACCTGCAGGTGTTATTCTATATCCTGCTGCTGGCACTGGTGGCAGTCTTTATTTTTGGAATATCATATTCGGAGTTGATTATTGGAGTGAGTAAAATTCTCTTGTGGGTATTCTAGGCAAGCAAAACTTATAAACTGACACTAACCCGAACCTAGACTATGGAATCAACCATCTGGACTGAAAAGTACCGCCCGAGCACTTTTGCAGAAATACGCGGACAACAGGAAATCATCGAAAAAGTTGAAGCGTTTGTCAAGTCCGGCAATATGCCCCACCTGTTGTTTTCTGGACCAGCGGGAGTTGGAAAAACGACTCTTTCTTTGGTTATCGCTAAGCAGCTCTTCGGTGAAAATTGGCGGGAAAATACCCTCGAACTAAATGCTTCTGATGAACGGGGCATTGATGTGGTTCGGGTGAAAGTTAAGGACTTTGCCAGAACCAAAGCTATTGGCAATGTGCCTTTTAAGCTCATTTACTTGGATGAAAGTGATGCGTTGACCAAAGAAGCGCAGCAGGCCCTGCGAAGAACGATGGAAAATTATACCAAGACCTGTAGATTTATTTTATCATGTAATTATAGCTCAAAGATAATTGATCCGATCCAAAGCCGGTGTGCGGTATTTCGGTTTAAACCTTTGTCGGAAACTGAAATTATGCCGGTTATCGACAATATTGCCAAGCAAGAAAATATCAAAATCACTCTGGAAGCAAAGAAAGCACTGTATGAAATTTGTGATGGGGACTGCCGACGGTTGGAAAATATCATGCAAAGTTGTGCGGTGCTTAAAAAAGAAATTGATGCGGAACTCGTCTATTCCATGGCTTCCGTCGCCAAGCCTAAAGAAGTCAAAGAGGTATTAGAATTAGCCCTGAAAGGAAACTTTCTGGAATCACGCAAGAAATTACTGAACCTCATGTTGGACTATGGGCTCTCCGGGCTTGATGTCATCAAACAAATCCAGAAAGAGATCTGGAACCTGACTGCTGCGGATAGACAAAAAGTTGAATTGGTGGACCAATGCGGGGAAGTGGAATTTCGCATGGTGGAAGGAAGCGATGAGTACTTACAACTGGAAAGTTTTCTGGCCTTTGTGATGATGGTGGCAAAAAAGTAGTTGTATTTCAGAAGAGTTATAAATGATAGTTTAGGGGGTAACTTTATGATTTCATCGATGAGCATACGGGATCCTACGGAACGAGAAGTGCATGCAACTATATCTCATATTGAAGAAGTTGATCCTTCCTTTGCCCGGGAAATTCGCCGAGCCCGGGAAGGGAAACGGTTGCCCTGGGTAGAACGGCCAAAAGATAAAGGAAATGGTGATTTTCTTATTAATGTCAATGACGCGGTCAGGCTTTATGTAGAGTTACACCCTCTTCGGACCGATGCCGATGCCCGACGGCTGCAATTGTTAGTGGGAATGGCTGAAAGTTATTCCGTCGGCCATCGCGTGGGATGGAATTACTTTTCTCCTGAAGGTAGAGAAGAAAAAAGAGTGCGTCGTGGTGAAGGAAGAAAATTAGAAGTGATTGTTGCTAAGGGAACCGACCAAGCTTTTCCAGCGTTGTTCGCGTTAACAGATTATGTTCAGCAGTGGTGGGAGCAAGAAAAGTTGGTAGTTAATCGTCAGGTTCGTGTCGGGCGGGTGAAGGAAAGGAAATACGTTCCTCCATTAGAGGTTGTTACCGTGCCAGAAGTGGCTGGTGGCGCTGATATTCCTGATTCAGCATATGTCACCAAGGCAATGTCAACGATGACTCGGGTACAGCCGGAGGCTTTGGAATTGCGCTTTTTTGACCGGCAGCGGCTGAAGAAGATCGGCGGACCCTATGGGATTCGGGCGATGAGTGTATTATATTTCTCTTTCCAGTTTCCCACGATGGCTTCCCAGTTTACCAGCAGGACACTGGCAGAACGAGTGTTTTATGCGCCGAAAGAAGTGGTAGAGAAGACGTTTGAAAAGACGGGAATCTCTCCTCGGGGAGGCAAGGCATATAGCACTCAGGATATCAGGACGTTATTTGGAAGGGTGTTTATGGTGGGAGTGCAGAAGTATTGGTAAAATTATATATAAAAATATAAAAAAATAATTTATCTCACACTTTCCTTAATCCTTAACTTCTCTTGTATTAAGTCTTTATACACATACTGGAAAGTCAGGCGCACCGCTTTAGTATAAAGTTCATCATCAGCTAAAGGCTGTTTCAAACGGCAGATGATCTGCGCCGTTCCATCAATCAACCGGGCTTCGTTTTCCCGTCCGCCGGATTTACATTCCCATTTTTCTGGTTCATCTACGGTATAGGCAATCTGGTCAAAACGGGTATCGAATTCCTGGCCAACGGTGGTGGTATCCCCAGTTCCAGCGTTCTTCACATCAATTTTCAATAAGACCACTCCCTTGCCGGCAGTATCTTCAGCAACGGAAGTAACCGTCACGGGAGCGCCTGAGACTGAAAAGGTTTTGGCTTCTTTCACTTCGCATACTTTGGTATCAGTGATATCTCCTTTGAAGCAGACATCATTGACTATCAGATGAGTTTTATATTCATACCAGTACTCTACGTTCCACACCACATCCTGAAATCCAGTGACGACACCTTTAAATTTGGCGCGCGGCGTACTGGGTGTGAATGAAACTATCTCTTCTCCACCGCCGGGGTTAAATTCAGAAATCTTTTCTACCTCATGGCTATTGGCTAATTCCCAATTTGCCGGCACAATATTTTCATAGCTTTCTTTCGGCGGACCTAATAAGCGCACCGTGGCTTTCCCTACGGGCAGGTTTTCTTCCCCTTTATTCTTGAGAACCACATCAATGGAAAAATCTTCGGTATCAAAAATAGTATAGGTATCAGCTTCTTTGACACTAAAAGGCTCAAAAGAAGCAATTACTCCTTCAGTGCCGCCAATAAAAGCTCCGCCACCGGTGGTGGTTGCCTGCGGAGAACAGGCTACTGCAATCAAACTCACGAGAATCATTATTCCTAATACTATTTTTTTCATAATCCAGCCTCTTTGTCGTTATATATTCTATTACTTCACGATAATTCTTAGAATAAAAGAAGGGGAGTATTTAAAGTTTACGAGTGTCGATGGGGTGAAAAAAGAAAAGAATTTACGCTGCAATCAGCAGCCAGGCGCCGAATTCTTCTGAATCGCCTTGAATATACTGGTAATGAAGCCAATCTTTAATGTATTTATGAGTAGCCATGCCTTTTATGCCTCGGCATCATCAGCATTGCCCGTTGGCACAGCGCTCTTGGAAATGATTAACACATCGCCAATGGCTTTCACCAGCTGATGAGGAACAATAACCCCTCGGGCACTTCCCAGCACCCGGCTTAAGAAGGAATTTTTGGATGCTTTGATTTTCCAGCCGAAAACTTTATTCCCGGAAACAATGGTATCCTCGACATCGCCAAAGTAATCCCCTGCATCGGTAAATACCCGTAAATCATACGTTTCAGTCACTTTCTTCATTTTTAGCATTATAACCACCTCATCTGATGGCGGTTTTAAAATTAAGTAGCTTTAAATACTTTTCGATGATAAAGTAGCACTATGCAGCTGCGAATCGTCGGCACTTCTCATATCGCTACGCAAAGCGTTCAGGAAATCACCAAGGCCATCGAACAGGAAAAACCGCAGATAATCGCCTTGGAACTGGACGTTCAACGGGCAGCAAGCTTATGGAACAAAGAAAAACGTAGCACTAACTTGCAAGCGATATTTTCGGTAGGAATAAAAGGTTATCTTTTTGCCAAAATAGGACAAATTGTCCAGCAAAAGCTAGGGAAAATAACTGGCATCTCTCCCGGCTCGGAAATGAAAACAGCCATGGAGATAGCCCATAAGCAGAAGCTTGAAGTCGCGTTTATTGATCAGCCGATTCAAATTACTTTACGTAACTTCTCTCAATCTATCGGCTGGAAGGAAAAGGGACGATTCATAGCTGATATCGTCAAAGGACTTATTTCACCCAAAAAACAGTTGAAAGAGATGGGACTAGGTACGTTTGACCTTCACAAGGTTCCTGAGAAGGCCTTGATTACGGCCATGATGAGCCAGCTTAAAAAGCGCTATCCTTCGGTGTATAAAACTTTGGTTGAAGACCGGAACAAGTACATGGTCAAGAAATTAGTAGGGTTAGTCAAAACTAATCCCGAGAAGAAAATTCTGGTGATTGTGGGAGTTGGCCATAAGGAAGGGATGGAAGAATTGCTTGGGAAGATAGATGTGGTGAAATAGCTACATCGCTTTAATCGTCTCTAAATCTTTCAAGCGCTTTTCTGCTGAGACAGAGGTGGAAAAGAAATGCCAGAATACCTTCTTTAACCAATTGATCCAATCTTTATCGGTAATAGAATAAAACAAAAATTGTTCTTCCAAGGCTGTTTTTAAAAAATATTTTTCTTTACATCGTGCCAATAGAGTATCCACAATAAAAGCCCGCAGTGGCTGCTGATGGTGCCGTATTTCAATAAGCTCCTTGCCAAACTTCTGATTGAGTTCAAGAACACGAGTAACATTCGCTTGAGCATTCAGGTCAACATTGGCGATAATTTTGATAGGAATACCTTTCTGACACAGAATTTTAAAGGCTTCTAACAGCGGTTTTTCTTGTTGCCTTGCCTGTGCCCACGATACATCACCAGAAAAAATTAAGACTTGCTCTTGTGCGCTGGCAACTGTTGAGATCAAATCTTGTTTAACATTAAGATTATGTTCCTGCTTTTCTAGAAAACACTGCTTTTGAGTATCCTCAACGTACTGATAGATATCAAAAGGACTAAAATCTTTTTTATGGCGAGCATGGATAATCCGCTGAAAGAGAACTTCCTGAAAGGTTGACTGGTTCTTGCTGATAAGATTCCAATAGACAATTTTGAGGCCACCTTTAGTTCCGGCACGAAAAGTGGTGGTAGCAATTGTTCCCTGTTCTTGAGCAATTTGGTTAACATAACTCTCAGCGGTACGCCAATTCTTGCTAATAAGCTGGGCAATATCCTGAATAGTTCGGGGTTTTTGAGCAACGAAGTTATTGATCTGCAATGCAATATTGGGTGTGAGCATTTTTCTCTAAAAACACAACACCATGATAAATATTGCGGTAGAAAAGAAGATAGGTTCTACAACACAAGTTCATAAGTGAGGTAAAGATGGTTAAAGCAATTTTTTTAGACAAGGACGGGACACTCGTAGACAATTCAGGGTATCCGACAATAATTCCCACAGATAAATTATTGTACCATGATATCTTAGTAGGATTATCTTGGCTGCAGCAACAGGGATATGTCTTAATTTTGATTTCTAACCAATCTTGGATTGCCAAGGGCAGACTTAGCCAGACGGAGGTTCAGATGATTTTTTCTTCCGTATGGCAGCAATTACGGCAAGCGGACATTTTGATAAAAGATATGTTCTACTGTCCCCATGCTAGTTGGGATAACTGTTCCTGCCGCAAACCGTTGCCAAAGCTTATTCTCAAAGCGGTGAAGAAGCACGGGATTGATTTGAGTAAGTCCTATATGGTAGGGGATATGGAAGATGATATTCTGGCAGGACAGCGAGCTGGAGTAAAGACTATCTTAGTGCAAACTGGTTGCGGAAAGAAATATGTTTCTACTGTAATCCCCGATTTTATTATTTCCAATCTCAACCATATTCATGAAGTGATTGATAATGACTGATCATCTGAACACACAGTTTCATCTTCAGCGTGAACTCGTTGAAGATCGGATTCAACATTCTCTAGCCATGGATAGAGAGCAGCATCGTTATGTCGTACCTTTACGAGCATTGGAAAACATTGAACAGTTAACATTTATGACTCAGGAATTATTGACGGCTTTACTCCAGCATATTCCTCTGCGACGAGACTGCGAGCTTATTTTTCCTTATCGGCACACCATGCCGCAGGTGTATCATCTCGATCCGCAAAGTATGCAAGTTGGCCAGACCTTCATACTTGAAAGTAAGTTGTTGGATTTAATGAATAACATGAGAAGTGTGTTTGGCACTTATTTAGTTAAAGGAATTAGCCATATGCTACCCGCTCAAGTCTATGGGGTTGACCATACCAACCAAAAAGTGATGGCTCTCTACATACCACCTCTTGTTGAAAATTGTAAAGAAAAACCAGTTCTGGTGGATGGGATGCATAGAAGCTATCTGTGTTTGGCAGCAGGAACAACGATAACGGCCGTGCATCTCATAGATGTACAATCGCCCCTGCCGTTTGACCCGATCAACTGGCGACAGGTGAATATCGTCCAAGAACGTCCCCTTATTGAAGAACGCTATAAGAATTTGCAAAAAGAGTATTACCGGGACTTGGGTTATGTAGGAATTGATGGATAACGAAAATAAAACGAGGTGAGACCATGAAAAAATATTTAGCAAAATACACCACCAGAGCAGCAATGTTTGATGGCGGTGCTTGGATGCCTGATCCAGATTCACATCACGATGAATTCCGTTTTGAGGCGGACAATGATGGGGAAGCACAAAAGAGAGCACATGAGCAGAAAGCAGTTATTGCTAAACAGTACTTTGGTTCGAACATCACACTGGATTCTCTTGATCAAGTAAGAGAAATTGTGCAGGAAACTGCAAAGCCCGCATTACAACGAATACACTTCCAACAAGATATAGGACAGTTAGTGAGTGAACTAGGTGTTCTTTATGAAGGAAACAGATTAAGCACCATTTCTGCTCGTTCTGCAAGTAGTCATCCCGATCGTACTTGGGCAGAAAATGATGCCTTAGTCAAACTGATAACTCTCGCAGAACAAGAAGGAGCTGATGCCTATGAAATCATCAATAGTTCTATTGAAGACAGCCGACAGGAATGTGATGGAACGCCCTATACGGCAACGGTCACGGCGATTCTCTATAGAAGTTAGGCGTTATTGAAAACTTCGCTTTGCTCAGCTGCCACCCACTTTTGGTCATAGCTCACTACACTTTATAACGTATGCAATCTCTGTTAAACTCCCAGAACGAAGTGGAATGAGAGTGCAACGCGGTTAACCGAATGGAGAAGTTCGTGACTCGCCAAAAATGAGTTATTATCATAATTGTTGAATAATAAGAGTTTAACTCTTTAGTAGTAAGATAAACAAAAGATTTATAAATATATTGTGTTTCTCAACATTACAATGGTGAAATCAAACGAAGAAATGGGATATCTCCTTTCATTCAAGGAAAAGGTATACGCTGCTGTGGTTGGAGCCGCAATAACAAGTACATGCGGAGTTGGTCTAGGTCTTGGCTACAACGCAATGGAGTCTTATTTAACAACACAACCAGAATCAGTTCAGGTCATTGGAGATGAAAGACAAGACGCCGGAAGAAATATTTCCGACTTAGTTAAAGAATAAATTTTTTGTTCTATTCTTTTTTTTATTTTTTCCAAATTTTTGTTAAAACAGTAAAATAATTGGGAAATGTGGATAGTCAAACAGCGTTTGAGTGACATGCCCACCTCAAAAATTGCTTTAGCTTAAAATATCAGCTCTCATTATAAACGCCCAAAGAAGTTTTGGAACAAACTAGTTTCGTGATGCGAACCAGTTTAGGGATATCAGAATTCACTTTTCATGCAAAATATTTATAAAATAGCCACCCCCGAACAGATATTGGTAGCAGTGGCAGGAAGCAAAGGGACCCGCAAGGGAACCCAGGAAAGTCCGCCCACCTCAAAGCGCCACTTCCTAACGGAAGAAGGGGAAATCCCTTGGCTCTGGCTTCAGCAACGACACGTCCTGCAAGATGGGATGATATGGCGAAGTCTCTTGTGAAAGAGAGGAGTTAATCTGTTGACGTCCTTGCAGGGAACGATGAAACGGCGAAACCTTCCAAAGTCACACTTTGGGTGTCTAAATCATGAGACATGGCTGGTGCAAGTTCGTATGAACGCTCAGTAGAATGCTTCCAATGGCCATCGACAGGAGTCTTGTACTTTTGTTTTGGGCCTCACCAAAGGCGGCTTATGCCACTCTACCATTTTTTTTTAGAAAAAAATTGAGTAAAAAACCAGATGCATTATATTGATTCATTTCAAAAAAATGGACCAAACGGCGGGCATAAAGCCCACCCAGAAAAAATGGAGTAAAAACTCGTATCATTTATATCGACAAAATTAAAAAAGTTTGATCAAAAATACATCTATTAGTATAGTATTAAAAAAAATTATAGCGCCGCTCATGAAACCTCCCGAAGACTTTGATTCCATCGATGAACTTATCCGTGAAGGAAAAGAGGGTGTATGTTCCTATTTGATTGCTCGTGGTGCGCTGGGACAGCCGGAGTATGAGCCTAGTGCGTATTTTGAACGTGCGCTAGATCTCTTGCACGATGCACCCGATTCAGAAAAAGAATATCGAGTCCGAGATCAATGGGGATGGTACTTAGGATCTATCGGAAACTTTAAAGCGGCCATCGACCAATTCCAGCAGGCGGTTACCTTAAAGCCAGGCCAATTTCACACCCAATTTAATTTAGCACAAATGCGCCATCTTCTGGCGGAGCATAGTTCTGAGGAAGAAAAACCAAACTTATATTCTTTAGCTTCACAGGAATATGCTACCTTAGCAGGCCAAGTTTCTTATTTCTCCTTGCGAAGGTACTCCCTTCGACTTAAAGCCATACAAGACTCGTTTCGCGCCTGCCAAAAAAGAGCGGGGTCATAGAATTTCAAAAAAGGTTCTAATTTTTCCAAAAACTATTTAAAACACCTCCATAATTAACCGAGTATGGCAGAAGATAATAAAATTCGCTTGCCCTCTGGACAAGGAGGTCTAACTCGGTACTTTGATGAATCGTCCTCTAAAATAGAATTCTCTCCCGGGGCAGTTATCGTGCTGAGCGTCGTGGTCATGGTTATCATCATTCTCCTCCATCAGTTTGGCGGACGATTTTTCTAACATGTTGCCTGGAATGAATCCTCGGAAAATGCAGCAGATGATGAAACAGATGGGCATCCAACAGGTTGAGATTCCTGCTCAGGAAGTTATTATCCGCACCGCTGATAAGGATTTGATTATCCGCAATCCTTCGGTCATTAAAGTCAATATGATGGGGCAGGAAAGCCTGCAAATTTCAGGAGATATCGAGGAACAAGAGCGTTCTCCTGCTTCGGCTATCACCGCTGATGATATCAGAACGGTCATGGAGCAAGCGAAGGTCAATGAAAAAACTGCCCGAAAGGCGCTGGAAGATGCAAAAGGAGATTTAGCTGAAGCTATCCTTAATCTGAGCAAAAGCGACGAATAAATATTTATAGTTCTTTCTCATTCAATGATCGTATGACCGCCGCTCCTAACTATCTAGAATTGCAAGAGAAAGCCCGGCAGCAGTATGAAGCTGCCTGGCACTTATTTCACGTCACTTTCCCTTCGGTTAAAGATCCCCATTTGCTGCTGGGCATCATCAGCAATCTTGCCGCTTGCCTGGAAAAAGCCATGGAAGCCATCCTGGCCTACGAACGCCAGCTGCAATTGGTGCCTGCTTACGCCAATACCTTTGAGAGCAAGCTCACGACTTTCCGCACCGCCTTACGGCGAAACCATCTTTCACCAGAGTATATCACCCTGCTGCTCTTTCTCCGAGAGTTAATGGAAAGCCATCAGAAAAGCCCCATCGAGTTCAAACGCCAGGATCGCTTTGTTATCGCAAGTAAAGATTATCAACTGAAAGTCGTCGATGCCAGGGATATTTCCCGTTATTTGGACCAGTCCAAGGAGTTCCTTACCGCCATGGAAGGCATTATAAACAGAAAATAATAAAAAGAACAACGTATTTCTGTCTTTTTCCCACCATATATACTGCATATGAATGAATACTTATTAGAAGCCCGCGAAGAACTCAAGCGCCTTGAGCATATTATCTACGTCAGCTTGAAATATTCCCGCACGGTGGACATACTCATCAATGCCTTGAATCGCCTGGTAAGCGTCTTTGACTTGATCATCGAAGCCTTTCTGGAACAAGCTAAGGAACAAAGTCGGCTGGACGCTCTGCCCAAGAGTCCGGCGCTACGAGCAACCAGGGTGATGGAATTATATCCTGATGATGCTGAATTGCAAAAATACATGACGTTCTATGGATTTCTCAAAATGGTCCTGAAGCTTCCCCAGCTCAAGCGGGAAGAATACCGCCGGCATGTTACTTTAATTGTTGAACTGGACCATTGCACCGCGGAGATTGATATCGACAACCTGGTGAATTGCGAGCGGTTCGCGAAAGACTTTTTTACTTATGCCTGGAAGACTATTGTAGGCCTGCCGGAAGAGGATTGAGATTCTAGGAACAATTTACCGAAAACTTTATAATAAAGTAACCATAATTGTATCTATTCTAAAGTAGAAAATAGATAATGGGTGACTCTTTATGAAAATAACTAAACAACTTTGGTGTGTATTTTTGATATTGATTCTGGCAAGTGCCGTGAGTGTCGTGGCACAGGATCCTGATACTGATGGAGATGGAGTAGAAGATGCAATTGATTGTGCAATTCAGGACCCGCTATTTTCAGTTCCCCAATATACTGATCGGGATAATGATGGAGTTAGAGATAGTAATCTAATTGCTGGTTGTAACAATGGTGAAGTTCAACCCGGATTTACGAAAAATGAAAATGGACCAGATAACTGCCAAAATGTAGCTAATGATAATCAATTAGATACAGACCGTGATGGAACAGGAGACACCTGCGAAAATATCAATCAGTACCAGGATTTAAAAGACCAATTTAATAGCTACGAGGATGATTATCGCTCTTTAAAAAGAAAATATACCAATGCACTTGATAATAATGATGATTCTGGAATTCGACGATATGAAAACAGTTTAGATGATCTAGATGATGATCTTCAGGATCTTGGCGATGATGTCGATGATCTTATTCAAGACATTCGAAACGAACCTAATGAGGATGATCTTCAGGACAAATTAGAAAATCTTAATGATGACATCAGTGATCTGCAAGATAAAATTACCGATGTCCTACAATCAGAAGATAGGTATCACGATGATCGATATTATCAAGTATATGATCATCAAACCATTGCTCCAACGGCAGCAATGACTGCGCCTGTAGCAGCTTTGCCAGCACGAGCACAAGTTACTGTGGAAGCCTACCCCTACAATCCACCAACCAGTACTGCTAGTGTTGCTGCCAGCCAGAGTGCAGGACTTAGCTTTGATGACTTGCGTTCAACCATGTGGTTATTTGCGGGAATCGTTATCCTTGCTGGGCTGATTGTCTTTATGGTTGCAGTACTGCTGCGGTGAGTTTTTTTTCTAATTTATTTTCTTTTATTTTGTATAGGAAAGGTTAAATAGAATTTATGGTAATTACCATTTTATAATGCAAAAAGTTGATGCTACGGCAGAAAAGAGGCATCAGCAGGCCTGCTTTCAGAAGCAGGATAGTTATACTGACCCCATTACTGGATATATGGTTTTTACGCATTATTTCTTACAAGCTCGGGGGTATTGCTGCCAGAATGGATGTCGGCATTGCCCCTATGGATTTGAAAAGAATGAAGATGAAAACTAAAAATTAGCCAAATATTCCTACAAAATATCTTCAATGGGCTTCTTGCCTTTCAATTTGGGAGCTGATTCCTTGGCCTGGGCGGCTAAATCTACCCCTAGATCTTTTAATTCTTTGATATGCATCTGCATCAATTGTTCTACAATTTGCAGGATTCGAAGCAGTTCTTCTCGCTCCTTGCTTAATGTAGCTAGTGATCCTTTATGAAATCCCATTTTCTCCCCTTCTGCCAGGGGAGTTTCTTCTTTTTTCGTCATACCGCTTCAGTAAAAAAGCCCGTTTATTAATCTTTCGTAGAAAAACATATAAACAGTGTCCTGCCCAGCTCTTTAAAAAGCGAGGTGTTGGTATGGCTAAACGGGTGGAATCTCCTTCCTCTATTAATACTTTTAAGCAATGTCCGCGTAAGTATTATTACCAATACATCGCGAAGCTCCCCACCCTGCCCAATATCCACCAAGTGCGGGGAAACATTGCTCATTCTACCTTAGAAAATTTCTATAATCTGGACCTTTCCCAATTCACGGAAGAGAATTACCATCTTAAATTTCGGGAAGCTATCCAAAAATTGTTTGTCCATTATTGGAATCACTATCAGCCCCAACTCTGGGGATTACAGCTTAACAAGGACCAGGAACAGTTCTACTTTGAAGAAACCATGCTTATGCTTATGAACTGGACCAACCATTTCATCGAGGACCTTGCTACCCAGATGCAGAAAAAAAACCTGCCCCTGCCGGAGGCGTTCCAATACTTAACTCCATTGCGAGAAATGGAATACACTTCTGACAATTATTCTATTCGAGGCTTCATCGATGCCATCCATCATCTGGAAGATGAAGTCCATCTGATTGATTATAAAACCAATGCCAATCTGGAGGTAAAAGACAGCATCCGGCTGCAGCTGGCCATTTACTGCCTCCTGTACCAGGAAAAACATGGAAAAGCACCATCAAAAGTAGGAATTTTCTTTCTCCGCCACAAACTGAAATTGATGAATGTAGACGAAGAACTCATCCAATTGGCTAAAACTGAAATTGAGCTTATCCACGCCCATACTTCCAGAACCGAAGACCCGAAAGATTATCCCCTCTGTGTCAGTTCACTCTGCAGGTGGTCAACCGGGCAATGTGACTTTTTTGAGACCTGCAAGCCTTTTGATGCACCAGAAGAGATTATCAAACTAGCGCCATAGGCACCATAAAGATAACTCCTATTTCCCAAGAGCTAAGAAACTCTGGCGGATAATCTCTTGATATACCCCAACATTTTCCAGCACAAAGGCTTCTACCAAGGCCCCGGCAACTAAGAAAACCAAGGAAAAGACCAGCAGGTACAGGTTAAACCCAAACACTTCCATAAACCGCTCAGAGGCAAATTCTTCCAGAAGAACGTCCTTGGATATCACTGACCCGGAAATAGCAGCCAGGAAATAGGAAATCGCTTCAAGCATCATGTGGGGAAATACGACTAACATGACCAGACCAAAAACAGCAATCGGACTTTGACCGGAAAACTCGGCGGCAGTCTTAGCCGTAAACCCAAAGATGGTCCCCCAGACCGAAGCATTCCAAGTAATAAGGAAAATGGCTCCGTCTCCTGTCAAGAGCGCCAGAATGAAGCAGGCAATTAAAACCAAAAAGTTGTTGCTCAACAATTCGTAGAACAAGCCGCTGGTAAAAAGACCTCCGGCAACCGCATGGCCGGCAAATCCTTCCCCTAAACGGATTTCCAACTGCTCACGAAACAACTCGTTGGTCTGCAACCCCGGCAACAAGATGGTACCTAAGGAATACGTTAACAATATCCCTAAAAACAAGAACACATAAATCCGCACAATCTCAAGATCATCCCTCCATAGCGCACCCATGGTAACGTGCTTTTCCATGCTCTCCTGACGCTCTTCAATGGAAAATATTTTATACAATTCTGGCAGGAGCAACATAGAGGTAAAGGCCACTGCTACTAAAGCTGGATCCCCTGGAAATAACACGGACGCAATAAGAATCGCAATAATCGAGTACACAATACCAAGAATGAAGGCATATCTCCCTTTCTGCTCCAACCAGTCCTCGGGGAAGATATGTTCTAAAACCATCTATCCTATCACCTCTTTGCTTCTGAGGATATTCCCGCCCTTTATATAGTTTACTCTCGCCTTAAGTGCTCAAAACGAAAAGTACGAAAGAAAAGACCACAACCTTTTTAAAAAAAACACCATTACTACACAAATTAGAGGGGAGGCTTACTATGGCATCAACAATGTGGATTACAGTAATTATTGCAGCTATCGTGGTTTTATTTATAATTTATATTTACAACAGCCTGATTCGGCTGCGGATGAGAGTGAACAATGCCTGGTCGCAGATTGATGTTCAACTCAAACGCCGATATGACCTTATCCCCAATCTGGTGAGTGCGGTCAAAGGCTATATGAAGCATGAAAAAGGGGTGCTGGAAGAAGTGACCAAAGCCAGGACTTCTCTGATTACCGGTTCGATGGCGACAAAAGCTAAAGCCAGCAACCAGATTACCGAGGCACTGAAGTCTATTTTTGCCGTAGCCGAGAACTATCCCCAGCTGAAAGCAAATGAGAATTTCTTACAGCTGCAGGAAGAATTGTCGGGAACTGAATCTAAAATATCGTATGCCCGGCAATTTTACAACGATTCCGTGATGGCTTTCAATGAAGCAATACAGGTATTTCCCAAAAATATCTTTGCCAGATTGTTTGGTTTTGAGCAGAAAGATTTTTTCAAAGCAGAAGAAACAGAAAAGAAAAATGTCAAAGTTGAATTTTAATTCACTTTTTTTTCATTTTTACTATGGGCATTTACGAAGAGATCAGCGGGAACCGTACTAAAACCATTCTTCTTATTAGTGTTTTTCTCGGATTTGTGGTGGTGCTGGGATTAATCATCGGTTTAGTGTATGGCAATCAATATTTTGGACTCATTTTGGCGCTGATAGTTGGAACAATTTACTTTCTTATCAGCTACTATGCTGGTTCATCGATGATTTTATCCATGAGCGGCGCGAAAGAAGCAGCCAAGCCGGCGTACACGGCTTTGATTAATACAGTGGAAGGACTAGCTATCGCTGCTGGACTCCCAAAGCCACCCAAAGTATATGTCATCGACGACAGCGCTTTAAACGCTTTTGCTACCGGGAGGAATCCTGAACATGCCTCTATTACCGTCACTACTGGAATGCTGCAGAAACTAAATAAGCTGGAACTCGAAGGAGTCCTGGCCCATGAAATGTCTCATATTAAAAATTATGATATCCGGGTGATGATGCTGGCATCGGTATTAGTAGGATTAACGGTCTTATTATCTGATTTTCTTTTACGCAGCTTTTTATGGGGAGGGAAGGGAGACAGAAAAGACAGTAATCAAGTCACCCTTATTTTGATTATTGTGGGGATCGCTTTAGCAGTATTGTCACCATTAATAGGACAGCTGATACAATTATCCATTTCCCGCAAACGAGAATACTTAGCTGATGCCTCAGGAGCATTATTGACGCGCTATCCCAAAGGACTTGCCGATGCCTTGCGCAAGATTAAAGGCGATCCTGACCCGTTAGTGGATAAAGCCAATAAAGCGACGGCCCATCTATTTATCTCCATGCCTTTTCGGCATGACCATAAAGAATCGTTCATGCAACGCATGTTCGCCACCCATCCGCCGATTGAGGAAAGGATTAAAAGATTAGAGGGGATGTGAATTTTCTCAAAATTTATCGTAAAAATTATAAATATGTCTATTATGTATAACCCAGTATGGCGCATATAACTTTAAGCTTACCTGATGAAGCGTACATGGAGATGAAGCGACACCCGGAAATTAAGTGGAGTGAAGTTGCTCGTCATGCCATCATAGAAAAAACACTCTTGCTTAAGAAAAGTATGCACACCACTGAATTTGTAAAGCTCCTCTCAACAGAAACACGCAAGGATCTCCAGCAAGTTCCTTCAGAGAAATGGGCAGCTTTTACTAAAGCGGTGAAAAAAGCAGGGTGGAAACGAACGAAATACTTGACACGAGCGTAGCTCTTGATGCCAAAGAAGGAATAATTACCATTTTTACTCTTATTGAGCATCCCCCTTGCGCGGAGAAATTCTTTGACATTTTATTTCCTGAAACCAAAGATTATGTCATAGCCTTAGAAATTGCCAAGAAATTAAGGCAGCAAGGAACACCCGTTGGAGCAATTGATATGCTTATAGCAGCTATGGCCCTCAATCGCTCTCTGGCGGTGCGTACGTGTGATGGAAATTTTAAAAATATACAAGTAGTAATGCCTGAACTTGGTTTGAGATGAAATCATGTGGGTAGCTAAATTTAAAATCAAGCACAAAGACGGGAAATATATTTGGTGAGTTAAACTATCATCTCAAAATCCTACATACAAATTCAACCAGGCATTAAGATGGGAAAAATTATCTCTTTCTGCTTGTATGGTGGCATGAGCTTGCGGATGAATCTGAAATTCTCCGCCCGCCTGCATCGACAATGAATGAGGAGTATATTCGGTCCGTAAGGTTGCTTTTACTCTCTCGGTAACTTTTTGCACTGCATCTACCCGTACTTCTGCTCCCGGCAAGGGTGTTGAGAGGGGAAAAAACTTTACCACTGTCGATAAGCCATGGAGGGGTTGGGCAAGATGTTCAATCCCCAGTTTGGTATACTGCCATTCTGCTGTTCCGAGATATTCAGCAGCAGCGCCCACTTTTCCTAGCCTAAATAGAGCCTGCCGAGCACTTCCCTCCACGTACACGGTAGAAATGGAAAAGGGAGCAGTTTGAAAATCCATGTCAGCATAGGAATATACCTGAAGCCAATCCATTGGATTGCTGCCACCTTGAAGACGAACTGCCGGAGCTAAGGTAGGAACGGGATCAAGGCGACCCCAATTTTCTGCAGATGCTTCTGCTGGAAGGGAAAACAACAACGCGGCGAGAAGGGCTTTTTTCATCAACAAACCAAAGAAAGAAGTCTATTAAATACTTCGTATTTGAAATTTTGTAATTTGGGTACAAACAACCGGATTACCTCCTATAATTCTTTCAACCTTTCCAATCCCCTCTTCACAAACTCTTTCTTCTCAACTAAAGCTGTCGGACTGCCGCCACCATGCCAGGTAAACCGTGGTCGGACTTGGATGGGAAACAAGCGTTCATTGACATCATCAAAAATAACTGCAGCTCCTTTGGCATGGGGCAAGGCATCTAATTCAGTGTCCAGCCCTTTGCGCATATAGCTCTGCATCAACTGCCCTAAAGCATCGACGTCCATCTTTGCCGTCACTCGGTGGGCTAAGACTACATCCGCCTGCGTCATGACATCGGTGTGAATTTTTGCTGGCTGCTGAGAGGCTAAAATCAAGGAAATGCCCGGCTGACGGCCTTCCCGCAAAATGGTGATGAGCGCATCCGTTGCCGCGGTCTTGGACCCATTCGGAAGCAATTCGTGGGCTTCATCCAGTGCCAGCCACACTAAGGGGTCTTCCATTTTTTCTTCTACTGATTTGGTAAAATAATGCATCGCTGCATCCACAGTTTTGAATTCTTCCGTTTTTCTGGCTAGCATACGCTGCTGGAATAAACTTCTGGCCACTAAGCCCACGACTAAGGCTTTAATGGCCCAACCTGAAGCCATGGTCGCATAGGGGCTTAAATCTAACACGGTCACTTGGCCGCCAGCGACGATATCTTTCAGGGGAGTTCCTTCTTTGGAAAAAATCCCCCAGCCCCGGGCTTTTTCAAACTGGCTGCTGACAATATGCTGGCTTACCAAATCACTTTCAGTATCTTCTTTCACCAAGCGGATAATTTCGTTGAGGTCATAACTGGTGCCTTTTTTATTTAGCTCCTGCACTACCCGGGTGAGGAGCACTCCTTCTGCGGAATTGACCGCAAGTTCAAAAGAGATGCACCAATCTTCTGGTGCAACGTCAAGAGGCCGGATGGAAAAAGGAAAGTCAGTGGGAATGCCTTCATTTCGGTACAGGGCATAAAAACCGCCTGGGGTGTATATTTTAACGTCTAAGGGCTTGGGCTCAAAGCCCCAGCTCCGGACCATATCGGCATCCTGAAAATTGGGATACTTCATGGTCCAATAAATGCCCATGGTATCGAGCAAAAGAATAGACAAATTTTGTTTGATTTCAAGAGGTAAATCCGATAAGCCTTCGGCGATAGCGCCGAGCGAGTAGCTCTTTCCACTGCCCCTTTTGCCGACGATAAACATGACGTGCGCGCCGGCTACATCCATATAGACTGGATTGGAAAGGGAAGTGGTTTGTCCCATCTGCACGTATTGTTTGCCTAAAATAATCGTTCCTTCTTTGCCAAACTTTTCTACATCCTTTTTAGAACGCCCAATAATAACATCGAACACCATTTTGACTATGAATCAAAGAGAAGATAAAAAGGTTACTGTTATTTTAAAGATAATAAAATTAAAAAAAACTTACAACAATTCATCCGTCAGCACATTGACTTTGGATTCTTCTTTGACTTTGGAACTGGTTCCAACCAGATAGGTTATTCCTAACTTCTCTGCTAATCGTAGTAAATCAATGTCAATAGCGCCATCTAAAGCCAGAGCGTAAATACCGCCATTGAGGCTCTTAATTGTGGTTCCTAGTTCGCTCAAAGGCACTTTTCCTAGCACATTCAGGTTTTGGTCAAAGATGCAAGCTCCCCGTGTGCCAAAGAGATTCTCTAAGGTGCTCTTGAAAATTTTCTTTTCATCACCGGGCTTTCCATTTTCTTTCATCCCTCCCATCCGGGGAGCTGGACTGGGATTAGGTGCAAATCGAGGTGGGTACCGATTGGGTTTCTCCATACTCGGAGCTTCCTGCCGAATTGGAACGGTGTTTTCCATTCGCCGAACTGGCGACTGGGCGGAACGACCATTTCTATCGCCAAAATGTTGCTTGACCGATTCGGTGGCTTCTTTAATAAGAGCACCATCACTGTCAATCCCCATATCTAGTTTTACCTGCTCGGCAGTAACCCTACCACGCAAGGCTTTATGCATTTCTTTCTTGGTAATTTCTTCTACTTCCTTCCCATCAGGAGCCTTACAGACAAAATCAATCTCAGAGGTGCTCAGCAGTTCCCGGATAATCAGGTCTCCACCCCTATCCCCATCAACAAAGGCCGTCACCGTTTTCTTCTTGGTGAGATCTTTAATGGTCTGTGGAACGGAGGTTCCGTTCAGGGCAATGGCATTCTTGAACCCATGTTTGAGCAAGTTCAAGACATCGGCTCGCCCTTCAACGACAATGATCTCATCGCTTTCGTCAATAGCCGGACCGGCAATCAATTTTTCCCGACCGTATTCGATTACTTCCATAACCCGCACGGCTTGGGAAACTTCATCGGCCAATTCCTGTGAATCAGGTAAGGTATCATCCATGAGCATCCTCAAGAGAACCTTAGCCCGGTCAATGACAAACTGACGCTTACTGATACGAACATCTTCAATTTTTTTAACTTCAATTTTAGCATTGCATGGCCCGATTCGCTGAATTATCTCCAAAGCAGCGGCAATGATTGCCGTTTCTGTTTTATCCAAAGAACTGGGAATGATTATTTCACCGCTGGTTTTTCCGGAACTGGTATTGACATTGACTTCAATACGCCCTATTCTCCCGCTCCGCTGCAGTTCCCGCAGCTCTAAGTCGGTTCCGAGTAAGCCCTCGGTCTGGCCGAAAATTGCGCCAATGACATCGGGACGGTCGACAATGCCATCGATGATAATGGTGGATTGAACAATATACTTTGCTGCGACTGGACTGATTTTTGCCATTTTAAGGTATCCTCCGGTATTATTGATACAAGAAAGCGTATGCTTTCTGTACTGAAAAAGTTTGAAAAACTTTTTCTGGTACAAGAAAGAAATTCTATCCCTACCAAACATTCAGGCCCAGGGTTTAAAGGCACATCCTGGTGAACGATGGAAAGATGAATATGATTATTCTCTCTTGCACATATCTGCTAGAAAAATAGAACCTGCTCTCAACTCTACCGGTGCACACAGCACCTTGAATGAATGGTAAATATGTGAATAGGCACTATCCTACTTTTCTAGGTGATTATGAAACTGAAGCCCGCACCACTAACCCCTGTGTTCATGGCTTGGTGTTTACCGTTGGCTCGAACAGGTACTCTCTGTGTCAGGCTAGAAACCAAAAAAGAGGCTTCTCTTTATAATCAAAACAAAGAACTTCGCCCAATCGGTGTCAAACCAGTGGGCTTTAGCCCGCTTCGCTTCTCAAATGGCGTGACATTTGACGGAGATGTCTGCCCTCCATAAAACACTGCGAGAGGCGAGAAGACGGTAACGCTTCACTTCATAAAGCTGAAGTATTACGGTGAAAATTTTTAAGCTAGAGCAAAAGGCCAATTCAACTTACAATAACAGATGAAATATAAAATATATAGAAAATGTTATATGTTCTTTAGATCCTTTAGGCTTAGTAAGAGCAAGGTGGGAAAAAAAGCATTCCAAAACCACGCTTATTATGGCTTAAGAGCTTTACGTATCAGCGCTCAGATAATCTATCAACTTCTTGTTGATGTAAGGGACGATAATGTCCACCGGACCATACCTTGGCATCAGGAAAGGGCATATTTTCTAATCGAACAATTCTTCCTGGGAAAGGAAACCAATTCTTACCATCAAGAACATTTCCCTCTAAAAATGAAGAAAATGGGATAAATGGTCAATACTACAACTTCGACCTAGTTTACTTTCGCTGTGCTTATAGTCAAAATGGTAAGAAATTATTGGTTCTTGGCGTTCTGATGGTGGTGATAACTGCGAAGCAAAAATATATCCAATTAGTTCATCCATTTGTATCTCCTATAAATCTTAACTTATATAAATTATGAAAAAACCCCAGCAGGCCTTGCGACCCGCTGAGGAAAAGAGGTGGTTTTGAGGTGTTTGTAACTAAAAAGTAGGTACTAATATATAAAGCTTTTGGTTAAGTTGTTACTTTTAAGTAGTTTACTAAAATAATTCTATCTGCCGGGGTAGCTTCCCAAGATAGAACTCCAACCTCTGTTCCGGCTCTCTGGCCAGCGCATCCAGTACAAACTGCTGGGCATCTCTCCCAAGTAAAGGCTTCACCAACTCTTTTGCTTTCTCGGCTATCCTGGCAACGTATATCTCCCAATCGGGCTTAATCTCATGGACGAACCGCAACCACCGCTTCTGATATACTAAATCCTTGCCTTGGTACGAAGGCTCTTGGATAAAATCACTTCCTGCTTCGTCTTTTTCTCGGGTTATGATGAATTTTTTTCCTTTCAATAGCTTAGTTTGGCTCTCCTCCTCGGAATTCCATTCATAGAAATGAATCTCCTCACCCGCTTCATAGGCTCGGTATTTACCACTGTACCCAGTCTTCCACACCAATTCTTCTTTTGGCACTTTATGACACCCCAAGGCATCCAGGTTTCTCCATAAGCCCGTTAGTGCTTCTTCCATTTTCCTCGCCAGGATATCATCAAGAAATTCACCGAAGGTGTCCATCTCATAGACGCAAAGATGGTGCATCGGTTTCTTCTCTCGTTTTATTCCTTCCCAGGCTCCATGCTTCTGGTAATATAAGCTGCCCCCGGCAGCATAACTGGTTTCGATTTCATCCACTGGAATGACCGGGCTTTCCGGCTGAGAGAGCGCAGCGGTATTCCCTTGAAGATATAAATACCTATTCTGGGCGTGAACCACTTTCAGGCCATGCTGCTGCAGGTATTGGTTTACGCTATCACAGAAATTTTTCAATCGTTCCTCGAAGGTATCCCAGCCGGCTTCCCAGGAGCCCCACAACATCCGGTTTTTCTGCCTTACTTTACACCACTGCCTAAATTCTTCAAAGAAAAGCCGAAAGGAAACACCGCGCTGGGCCAGATACTTCTGATCCGTATCCATCATCAAGGGCAGCAAATCTTTTTGGGCGACAGCTGAGCGGTTCAGTTTCTCTTCCAGCCCTTGGATACGGAGACGATTGGCCCAATTCCAGCAATAGTCACGGAACTGCTTTCTTTCTTCAATCTTGGGAATCATCTTCCTGAGCTTATCCCGCTCAAAGCGGTAGGCGGCATAATCTTTCCACATCCATTCGGCCAAAGCATCTTCATAGCGAGCCAGGAAAAATTGCCGCTGGGGGTCATCTTTATATTGATCAACAGAGCCATAAAATTGCTTGGCTTCAGGGAAAAACCAACTCACGTCTTGACGCAAAACCCGGCCTAAAGGCAAATATACTTTGGTTATTGGTGAAAAAACACCTTCACCTGAAGAGGGAAAAGATTTTTCAACGGCTCGGAATAACCTATCTTTCACTCTCTGCTCATACTTTGTAAAAACGGTAAATCGGGAAAACAAGGCATCACGAAAAATTCCCACCTTTTGAAAAAATTTGCACTCCAAATAGTCTTGGATGCGTTTGGCATCATGCAACAGCAAAAAGGGATTGATGGTAAATAACTGAGACATCTGAACTACGTCTTCCAGCCCATGATGAAACACTTCACTTTGAATAAGCCGAGTTACTGCCAGCGCATCTTCACCGACATACGATGCAATGATCTCGGGAGCGGAACGATGGGCTACTAACTGCTGTACCGGGGGACTGGCAGCAATTGATCGACTTTTGCAAAGATGCTCCAGCTCCGCCTGTTGTTCATAGGTGATTTGTTTTTGGAAGGACGCCTCGCCCAGCACGTGCTTTGCCACCGTTACTAATTTTTTATTGGGAAGATAGTCAAATTGGGTGCGCGCCCAACGCAAAGGGTCGAGCACCTCCATACTTTTGATGCCAATACGTTCAAAAAAACGGAGAGAAGAAATTTTCTTGGGCTCTTCTTCATCTTCGCCGATAGTAAACTCGCCGGCTTCCCGTAATTGAATCGCATCAAAGGGAACGTTATAGGTGACAAAAATGGACGGCTGACGGTAACGACTAATACGATGAGCTACCTGGGCAACCAGATCAAATTCATCGAGGGCTACCTTGGTCTGGAACCCTTGGACTTCAGAGGGCAGGGCATAAAGAGATACGATATTTTTTTCTAGGATCTGTCCCCGCTGAAGAGCGATCAGGGCGGTCCAGCTTATTTCTTCTTCATCAGTGTTAAATAAGGGCTTTTCGATATCTAGCACTACCATCGGCTGCTGGAGAATTTCATCCAAGGTGCGTTGACGGGCATAGGTAATCCGGTTCTGCAGGGAAACTTCTTTTTTTCCAGCTTGTAATTCTTGTATCAAGGTGGCATCGACTTCTACTACACTTCCTTTGGGCGCGATAGTCCATCGCGCGAGTTTACTGTAGCTTCCGCGATAGAATTCTGCCGGCAGAGGGGAAGGAAGACGAACTCGGGGTGTTTTATCTTGAGGTATTAAAGGAAGGGAATCAAGGGGCCAGCCTTCGGCCAGGACATTTAAAATGGAATCAATGGTGGGCTTATGTCTGGATTGTACTCGAGGATGCGCATACAAGTGATCACGAAGGGCGGAAAGGGAATACGGCTTTCGGTGTTCAGGAGGATGTTCTATCAGATAGTCAAACATACGCTGGACAAAGCGATGCTGCTCGGCCAGGTGAGGATGGTCCACTAGATAGCGCTGGAGCTGCTGCAGGGTATAACACTTTGATTGCACTACCGACAGAGGCGCGGTTACTTGCACGGTGTCAAAGAAGGTGGAAATGATACGCCGGGGTAATTTTTGTAAAGATGAACGCCAGCTTAACTCATGAATAACCCATTCCAGAACCTCGCTCGACACGCGTTGCAGGGGAAAGATATGCTGATAGTCAGTAGCGGTAAAGCTGCCCAGCCCGGCTAGTGATAACTGCAATTTCTGTCCTACCACCTTTATATTCGTCAGAATAGTCTGCACCATTCTACCATCTTTTTTTAACATATAAACTTAGTTCAAATGCAGCATAGACACCCAAATCTATATAAAACAGGCTTCATTTGAGTGAGCATGGCCCAATTCACCTATCAGGAACGCTTTAGAACTTTTAGAGGTGTCTTTGATGCTTTTACTGATAGGAATCTCTTTGAACTGCACAGCCATAGGGTCTTTGAGGACCTGGTTTCTCCGCTGGAAGTGGGGAAAGAAAGCAATGTATTTATTGCATCTAAAGGGAATAAGAAACTCATCGTTAAAATCTATCGCGTCCAGAACTGCGATTTTAAACGCATGTACAATTACATCCGTAAAGATCCCCGCTATGAATTTCTCAAAAACCATCGCCGGGAGATTATCTTTGCCTGGGTGCAGCGAGAATACAAAAATCTGCTCAAAGCCCACCAGGCGGGTGTCACTGTTCCCAAACCTTTAGCCTGTAAGTTTAACATCTTAGTGGAAGAGATGATCGGGGATGAAAAGCCGGCACCCCAGCTGAAAGATGCTCTACCACTCCATCCACACCAATTTCTGGATGAGGTCATTGCTCAAATGCAGAAACTCTATGCTGCGAAACTGATACATGGCGACCTTTCGGCTTTTAATATCTTAAATGACCAGGAAAAGCCAGTTTTGATAGACTTTTCACAATCAACTGTTCTTAAGACTCCTAATTCAGAAGAATTGTTGGTGAGAGATGTAACTAATATTATCCATTTTTTTAAGAAACTAGGAATAGCGGTCAATTTTGAGGAAACCTTTTTAAAAATTACGGGAAAAGAGTACGTTAAAGATTAATTGCCAACACCATGACCAATACTTCAGAAAACCAGGAATTTTCCTATGAACTTAAGATTCCGCAGGAACGCATTGCGGTACTCATTGGCACCAACGGTGAAACTAAAAAGGAAATAGAAAGCACCATGCACGTAAACTTAGAAATAACTCCTGAGGGTGAAGTTGCCATCACTGGCCACGATGCGGTGACGTTATTTACAGCCAGGGAAATAGTTAGGTCAATCGGCCGGGGTTTTAATCCTAAAATTGCCTTGCAGCTGGCAAAATCCGATTACGCTCTGGAAATCATTGACATTTCTGACCTTGCTGGCAAAAATAAGAATATGATGGAACGGCTTAAAGGAAGAGTGATTGGCAAGGGAGGAAAATCACGCGAAGAAATTGAACGACTCACCGAAACACATATTTCCATTTACGGAAAAACTATTGGCATCATCGGTGAAATAAGTCAGGTGAGCATCGCCCGTCAAGCCGTGGCTATGCTGGTGGAAGGCTCCATGCACAAGACTGTCTATCATTTCCTGGAAAAGAAAAAGAAGGAAATGATGTTTGGGGGGTGAGTATCTTACTTTACCTTTGGAGTATACATAATTATTTAAAGAACAATTTTCTCTTATCATTTGAAATGGATACGCCTTTTAGTTTGCTCGAAGAAGCGCTTCAGGAGATTACCGGAAAAGAGTCGTATTATTTTGGACTTGCTCCTGCTGATACCAGGAAAGGTCAATTCTATCTTTTGTGTGGAACGATGGGAAAGTTATTAGTAGAAGAACCCTATCTTCTGGCACGATTTCATACCAAAACCCCTTTTCCACGTGACGACCTTCCTTCATTTTTCAGTCCACAAGAAAAATGGAAAGATAATGGAAAAAAAGGAGTGATACAATATTTGAATAATTGGCTTACCGGACAAATAGATACAGGAAAAGTAAAAGGAAGAGAATCAGACCAACGACCCAATCCAACAACCTCCTACATTCATCTGTGGGATGGAAAAAATACTCCCTCAATTGCTCGGGATGATTCAGAAGAGGCTAGTTTAGAAAGTCTCAGTAGCATGCCTCAGTTTGATGTGTATACAGCACCAAGTGAGATTTTTAGAAAATACATCCAAAAAGCAGAAGCGCAGGGATTTATTGATTACAGTTTAGTATCGCCTTCCGTCTCGTATGTTCTTCAGCCACATTTCCAAAGTGAGTTTGAAATGCACTATGTTCATGGTTCATCTGCATATCTTAAAGAAAGAGCAACTGAAGCGATAAGGATAATGGATGCAATACAACCACGTGTGCCTTTCATGGAAGCATTCTTTGAAAAAGCTAATGGAAAGAATCCATTATGGGCAGTAACTACAGAAATTCCTGAATAGAACATTTAGCCAATGGAAAAATTAAGATCCGAATTACGGCGAAAAAGACCCAAGTTTACAAGTTTGGCTCGACCTACTCACTGGGGAAAAGGAACTGAGCATGTAAGTGAAGAAATAGATTCTATTTTGTATCATACATAATTATTTAAAGAACAATTTTCTCTTATGATCTTGATATGGACACACCTTTTAGTTTGCTCGAAGAAGCGCTTCAGGAGATTACCGGAAAAGAGTCGTATTATTTTGGACTTGCTCCTGCTGATAGTCGGAAAGGAGAGTTCTTTCTTCTGTGCGGAACAACGAATGGGATGTTGCAGGAAGAATTACCGTATGTTTTAGCAAATTTTTATTCGAAAACCCCTTTCCCCCAGGAAGATTTTCCTTCTTTTCTTACTCTCAGTGGGAGCGCTAAATCCAGTGGAAGAGAGGATGTTCTAAGCCATTTGAATCGCTGGATTTTGGAGCAAGTTTATAGGGGAGAATCAGACCAACGGCCTAATCCAACCACGTCCTATCTTCATCTTTGGGATGGTGAGAATAAAGCAGTTTCATCTTCGAGACTCGATGAGGATAAGCATTCCCCATTGCCACAATTTAATGTTTATTCTGCACCAAGTCAAGCGTTCAGAGACCATATCCAAAAAGCGGAAGAAGAAGGTTTAGTTGCCTATAGTTTTGTATCGCTCCCAGTATCCTATACTCTTGAACCTACTTTGCGTAGTGGATTTAAGCTTCACCACGCTCAAGGGAATGCTGATTATCTAAAAGAAAGAACTGCTGAAGCTACTCGAATAATGGATATTGTGGAACCTTACGATGAACGAATGAAAAAGTTTATTGGAGAAGTTAATAAAAGAAAATCTCTGGGCGGAATTTGATTTTACGCTTTGCGTATTCATGAACCATAAAACTTTTTCTCGAGATAGAAAATTGTAATTTTTAAAAATAATTAACAAGTCTTACCACAACCCTTATAAACCTTTTCCTGTTTTCTGAAAGTTATGCAAAAAACAGCGGAAGAACTGGCCAAGAAACAACGAGAGATTTCTATAGCTGAATTCTTCGAGAAGAATCGTCATTTACTGGGCTTTGACAATCCGAGAAAATCACTGCTAACCGCCGTAAAGGAAGGGGTTGATAATGCTTTAGATGCCTGTGAGGAAGCTCGGATTCTGCCGGAAATCAACATAGAAATTATTCAGCTGGAAGAAACTCGCTTTCGTCTTATCATGGAAGATAATGGCCCAGGAATTATTCGCAAGCAAATTCCCAAAATTTTTGCCAAATTATTATACGGCAGTAAATTCCATAAATTATCCCAGACCAGAGGCCAGCAAGGGATTGGAATTTCCGCCGCGGTGTTATATGCCCAATTAACCACCGGAAAACCAGCAACGATCATGTCTAAAACCGGGAACAAACAGCCGGCGCATCAATTTAAATTAAAGATCAACACCCAGACCAATGAGCCAGATATTATGGAAGATATCGAAATCAAGTGGGATGAAAAGGATCACGGCACTCGAATTGAAATGGATCTGGAAGGTGCCTATATGAAAGGACGGCAATCGGTCGATGAATATCTTAAGGAAACTGCCATTATCAATCCTCATGCCACCATCATTTACACTAACCCAGAAGCACAGCAAACTCTTTTTTCAAGAGTCACTCAGGAATTACCTCAAGAGGCAAAAGAAATTCAACCCCACCCCTATGGAGTGGAACTGGGACGGCTGATCAAAATGATGGAAATGACCGAAGCAAGATCCCTGCAACAGTTCCTGTGCTCAGAATTTTCAAGAGTAGGACCGGGTACAGCCAAGGAAATTTGTGAAAATGCAAAATTGCTTCCTACTATGAAGCCAGAAAATATAACGAGGGATATGGCTGAAGCACTCTACAAAGGCATTCAAGCGACCAAAATCATGGCCCCACCAACTGACTGTCTGAGTCCCATTGGACATGATTTGATTGAAAAAAGTCTTAAAAAAGAAATCAATGCGGAATTTTATTGTGCGGTGAGCCGACCGGTCTTTGTCTATCGAGGTAATCCTTTCCAAATAGAAGTAGGCATCGCCTACGGAGGGGATCAGCCCAAGGATCAATTAGTGACTCTGCTTCGTTTTGCCAACCGAGTTCCTTTATTGTACCAACCTGGTGCATGTGCCTTCACCAAATCAATCAGCAGCACCAGCTGGAAACCGTATGGGCTACAGCAAAGTCAAGGAAGTCTCCCAGTTGGGCCGGTAACCTTCTTACTCCATATCGCATCCGTCTGGGTTCCCTTTACGTCAGAATCTAAAGAAGCGGTGACTCATTATCCTGAAATCATCAAAGATATCAAACTTGCCTTGCAAGAAGCGGGACGAAAATTACAATCTTACGTTAATAAAAAAGGTCGGGTTCAGGGACAGTTAGAACGCGCCAATTTATTTGAACGTTACATCCCTGAAGTTGCTGATGCTCTTGCTCGGTTAACTGGAGAAGATAAAGAAAAATTAACTCAAAAACTACAGGACATGATTAAGAAAGAAGATATCCAGCGAGCAATTCACCAGATGTCCAGCCTCAAAGGAGATGTGGAAGCAGAAACCAAATTGGCAGAACGAGCCGAAGATGAGGATTAAAATGAGCAACAACGAGAAACAGCAGCAACTGCAGGAAATCAAAAAAAAGGTAGATTCTCCTAAAATTAGTTCCTCTGATGTCAAACAAGAACTCATTAATTTAGGTAAAAGCATTATCAAAGATATCAACAAAGGCGAAAACCCAAAAATAGAACTCTCCGTGAGGGGACTAAGTAATGTCATTTATAACACTAAATCCAAAACTTTGAGTCTGGGTGAAAAAACTGCCCAACGCTTTTTCTTCAATGTTGCTCATGCTAAAAAATTTCTGCAGACCATTGAAGTTGCTTCTATCTGTAAAAATTTATTAGAGGTACAAAAACATGCCAGCTTGCGGGACGTTTTCTATATGGCCAAGCGTACTATTCCCAATACTAAAATCAATGTGGTTGATGATCAGAAGGAATCTGACAAAGCTATTGAAGATTTAGAAATAATTACAGAATTTTCGCGGGAACAATTGCATGTTAACGCCAATAAAATGGGCAGCGTTGCCGGAAAAGTAGTGATTGAAGATTCGGGAGATATTATTGACTGGTCCAAGCTCGGTTCCGGTGGCTGGTCTATTCCCAGTAACGTAGAGAATATCAAATTCAAAAAAGTTGATGCGAAATATATCATGTACATGGAAAAAGCAGCCGTATGGGAACGTCTGCATGAAGATAGATTCTGGGAAAAGCAGAACTGCCTGATCATGTCATCCCAAGGGCAAACGACCCGGGGAATTCGCCGACTGCTTCAACGCCTGAGCATCGAACATCATCTTCCTATTTATGTCCTGGCAGACTGCGATCCCTGGGGATGGTACATTTATTCGGTTATCAAGTACGGCTCCATTAGTTTAGCGCACATGGCAGAAGAAATGGCGATTCCTTCAGTTCGATTCCTTGGTGTTACTTGCGATGACATCGTCAATTATGATTTGAAACGGCATTTCATTAAACTTACTGACCAGGATATTGCCCGCCTCAAGCAAATGCAGCAGTACGAATGGTTTGAGAAAAACAAACTCTGGCAGCGCCAATTCAAGATGATGAAAGAATTTGGCGCCAAAGTAGAGATTCAAGCTTTATCTTCCCGGGGGATTAGCTTTATTTCTGAGAAGTACCTGCCGGAAAAGATTAAGAAAACGGAGTTTTTGGATTGAAGTAAGATTATTTCTTAGTTATTTTCTTCTTTGGTGTATCGAGATAATTTTCTCCTGAAACCACTTTAATTCCCAAGCTTTGTTCTGTGTCTACTCTAGCTCTACCAGCAACTGCTCCACCTTCCTTTGCTGCTTCTGCATTTTTCGGAAATCCCTGCGCATCTTTCTTTCGGGTAACTTCGGTGGTTAGTTGTTCTCCTAACATAGAAAAAACCAACTCTAAATCAGTCATATGGTCACGTAGATTTTGATTCTTAAATTTTGGATCGAGCCCTTTAATCTGTTTATGTTCTTTGATAGGAACACCAAAAGTAGCCTGGGAAATCTCGTTCGTTAAAATAGCATAATCTCGTTGTTCCTGAATACCTCTCTTTTTCCACTCATCGGTTAATTTTTGCCTGATATTAATACCTCTTATTCTCTTATCGATCCACTCTTTAGGATAGCCCTTGAGTTCATAGTATTCTTTGGCACGATCTTGGGCTAATTCTGGATTCTCAATTTCTTGGATACGCTCGTAGCCTACTTGAGCGAGCCATAGTTTGAATGATTCTACTTTAGGTGATGGAATGGATTGAACTAAACGAAATGCTCCTTTGGTAGAAACACAATTAAGATTTTGAATGCCTCCCTTGGTTTCTATGGAGAGGGGGGTGGCAATTTGCCCCCACCCTTGAGCAAAACCTTCATCGCGGCGTCTCATGTCTTTTAAGTAGCCAGAAGGATTGGTACTCTCAGTTAAAATTGCAATAATATCAACAGCAACAAACCACCACTCCTCGTTAAACCAAGTTCTTCGGATATCCTTCCCCTGAAAGACCACCAAGGCATTATCTTTATCCATATTCCTCTTAAGATGCAAGGTGGTTTATATACTTTGACCGCAGTTGTCTAGTGGGTTGTGGCTTACTTTTACGAGTGGAGGGGGGGGGTAACGCACATTTTTATAGTCTAGTTGATAATCATATATTATGAATGTTCCGCAGTCATTAAAAGCTATACAAGCATGGGCAATTGAAAGCCTGCAGGAAATTCAAGGAAAAGGCTCTCCTGTTCGAGTGGCAAGCCTAATGAAAAATATTAATAGTGAAGCTCGAAAGGTTGGATATCGAGGAAGTTGATTAAAGCGATGGGAAAAAATTCTTGATGATGCGAGAGGACTGAATCGAGGAGACCCCCAAAAAGATCCTCTTAAAGTGCGTTGGCTAGAGACCAGCATTAGTTTGGGTAGAGAGAAGTTAGAGAGGGATCATAATGGCATTGTCTCAATACAGGCTACAGCGCAGAATATTATAGGTCTTATGGAAAAAGTAAATTCAATGAAAAAAAATAATCCTAATACCGTGTTTCAACTAAAATCAAAGCTGTTGTATGTGGAAGCTGAGAAATATGCCGGGTCTTTGGTTAAGATTTTGACAGATCTTCTTTCAACTGAAAAGAAATATGAAACAGAGCGTTTAAGGTTTTGGTCTGATTTTGAAGAAGCAATAAAATACTATAGGGGCCTTGAAAAGATGTCCCTAAAAGAAGCTCGAAGACGTTCGTTTATGCATTGAATATGTGATTTTCTTCACTAGTTTGGTACATTAGTTGCTTTTCTTTATATATGAAATAACGACCAAGACTTTTACAATTAACTCGTTTTTCATATATAATCTCAACTCCAGCAATATTTAAATACTCGTTGATACTTAACGCTTCCAGCAAAAAAGAGTGAAACATGGACATTCGCAAGACCAGAACCTGTGAACGCTGCCGGACCGTCGTTCTTCTAGATAAAGTGCGCTTATTCCCTAAAGAAAAGGATATGAATATCCTAGTGTGTGAAAACTGCTGTGAGGAGCTCAAAGAAGCAGCTAAGCCCAAGACCATGATTACCAATTCGCGCATTGCTCCTCTTCCCAAGCCAGAGTACAGCAATTACCAATGCTTACGATGCAATTATTCCTTCCGAGTAGACCGCTCTAAAGCCGGCATCAGCCATAATCTTCACTGCCCGTACTGCGGCCTGCCGGACCGGCTCAAAAAAGAAGTATAAACATATTAAAAAAAAGAGGAGAGAGCATGTTGTACATCCACCAGTTAAACCAGTTGACCGTCAAATCGGCGGAATTAGAAAGCGTCTATCTGATCAGGGAACTTAAGCAAAAAACTCCTTACCCGCTTCGGGAAGAGCAGCTGCAGAATTATTTTGCGGACTTCTTCATTTCTGATACCGATAAAAATGTTACGGAGCAGGCTCTTCCGCTGGTCCAGCCAACCTTAGAAGCAGTGGAAGCCTTACTGGCTGAAAACAACCCACTTCATGAAGCTATCAACCTGCAGCGCGCTGTGCAACTCCTGAAAGAACTGCCCTTGCCCATCAAGAACAATATCCTCTACTTTGAAGAAATCGCCGAATGGCAGAAAACCAGCTTCATTCCGGAAGTAACTTCCTTGCTGAATGCCATTCCTAAACTCCGCAGCCAGGAGGAAAAACAGCTTCATAATCAACGGCTCAATGAACCTTTTGAACGAGTCCTGCGCAATCAGGAATTTGGGTTCCTGGCGACGGACATTGTCAATGAATCACATGTCGCCTTGATCAATGGACTGCATGAAAGCATGACTAAAGGCTTCTTCTTTCACTTCTCTCTGGAAGAAGAGCTGAAGAGAGTTGACTTCAATGAACTGAAACGGCGCCTTCCGGCTGAAAAAGTAGCGGAAGTAGAATACATCCAGAAGAACATTGAACTTATCAAAAAAGGTATTGAGCGAGCGTACGATGCCAATATGAGAATGGTCAACAAAGCCTTGGTGCTGTATGCGTATGTGAAGTGGCTGAATACGGGAGTTTGAGAAATTACCGGCCTTTTTTCATATCTTTCTTGATGTCATCGGTTGGTTTCTTTCAATCACTAAGACGGCCGAATAGTTCTATTCTCCGAGTTTTTTCAACAACTCTTTCTTCTTTAATTTATACTCCCGCGGATTTAATCCCAAATACTTCAATTCGCTAAACGAAGAAATAATCTTCCTCAGGCGCCCTGAAAATTCTTCTTTCCCGCATTTTCGAAGTAATTGGTGGTATAAAGAAAAATTAACTCTGGTAAAAATCAGAAGGGATAAAATATCTATCCGGTCTTTCATTCCTTTTACGGAATGCTCTCTATCTTCTTCGGCTTCCTGCTTGGTTATCAGCAAAATTTCTGGAGAAACTACTTTAATATTCTCAATCGTGGTGATATGCTTAAGCATCTCTTCCGGCGGAATAGGAAACACCGAATAATGTGGAACATAAATGTCTACATCAAAATCGCCGCTCTTTATCTCATATTTCTTCAGTAGGTCATTCTTAGCCAGATTAAAGTTCTGCCTAAGATATTCCAAGCCTTTAAAGTCAAAGAGCAATATGTCAATATCTTTTGATTTGTGCTGCCTAGTCCAAAGATACGTTGCCCAGCCACCAATAACCGCAAACTGAAACGGCTTAGTGCTTAATTCTTTGAGCAAATTCCAAGATTGTTCCGTGAGCAGGGAGTTCCAAAATTCTGGTGTATTATGGTCCATTTTGTATTGCCATCTCCAGCCTTTTCTTTAATGCATCCAGAAAATCCCGAGCATACCATTCTTTAATGTTCCATAAATCTACAAAAGTCTGCCCCATAGCTGTAGTTTTGCCATACTTCTTCATAAACTCGTCTTTTTTTAATACAAATAAATTAGGGGGCGATTTTTCATCAGATTGGGGAAATCTTTTTTTAATCTCTTCCGCATTACCATACACATACACCTCGGAATAATCTGCGGGAACGTCTTTGAATGTAAACTTGTAGGCGGAATAAGCTCCGAAAATAATGTTGGCGGGAAGTTCTGATTCAATTTTTCTTATAGGTGCTTCTATTCTGGTTTGGTAGATAATTTCTTTTTTTAGATTTCTGAGCGAAGCCCAATAATAGAGTATTTTGAGCACATCAATTACTTCGAAGCAGCGCGGCTTTATCACAATAGCCCCCATCTGTTGCAATGGCTTTACAGCATAATTAACTACCGAAAGCGAGAGGTTAAATCTTTGAGCCAGGTCTAACTGGGTGAAGGTATATTTCTTCTGCTCTATGGCTTGGAAGAGCAGTTCCCGGTACACCAGTTCCTTTTGTTTCATGTTTCACTTAATATCTTTGTTTATTTATAAATGTTTCTATAATTTATGAAATATTAATAAGCTATTGTTTTGGATATAGAAATAACAAAAATCTGTTCATTTGGGGGTTGAGTTCTAATAGTTAATTTTTTTCACTTTTTCTTTCCTATTATCATCTCTCCGTACGCCCCCAATCGCTGGTCCACGGGCAGTCTCTCCAAGGGAAACTGGCTAAATCCTGAGTCGCTGATAAGAACACCATTTTTCTTTAGTTTTGAAATAATGAACGGCTCGTACTGAGCACAGGAATCTTTCATGATCCGGAAGGCCCGCTCAAAATAGATATCAAATTCTGGCAACGTCGGCAAGGCCGAAAAAACATCCTGGCGAATAAAATCTACCTGAATTAGTTTCCCTTTCCAGTAGAAATCAATAGAATTCTTTTTTTCCTTAAAACTGACCCCAACATCATCCAAAATTGTTTTTATCAAGCCCAGGCAGGGCTGGATATCAATAAAGATGTAGTGCACGTTCTCTACCTGGGGAAATAAACGGTCCAGATAAAAGAGTGGAAACAAGATATCGCTCCCGCAGCCAGGGTAGAGCAAAGTTGCCTGACGATGGGAAAATGGGACCAGAGATGAAAGCAATCCTAAGGAGGCATACTCTTCATCGAAGATATACTTTCGCACTCTTTTTTCGTTGGGAAAAGCCTCTTTCCGCAATCCCTTGGCGGTAACCGGCCTTTCAATCACACTAATAACCTGCCCCATCCTAGCTACTTGGGCAACGAAATATTTAAAAGTTCGCCAAGATACCAGGCAACAGAGGTGGCTTATGCGTAAACGGTTTATTCTGGTATTGCTGGTATTATTTTTACTTTTCGTGATTGGCTGCTCCACGGAAGATGCCCTTACCGGAGGCTCTACCGTCAGAACCACGGAAGATGTGAGTACTTTAATGGTTACCGTGGAAGATGAAAATGGCAAACTTCTGGATGGAGCGGAAATCTACGTTAACAACGTGTTTAAAGGAAAGACCAATCGCTATGGAAGCTCTCAGGGAACCAGAACAGTAGTCTTAACGCCGGAAGAAAATGAAATCCGGGTGGAAAAAGAAGGATATATTCCCTCTCGAGAAACGTCTATTATCGCTCAGGCTGGACAAATTCAGGCGGTAACCCTCATGCTGGAAAAGAAAAAAACGGAATACCGCCTCATAGTCAGGGATGAAAACGGAAATGAGGTTGACGATGCTAAAGTATTGTTATTCTCCCGAAAGGGAACAGCGCCATTAGAGACTATCTTTACCAATCGGGATGGCATCGCTACGTTTGAAAAACTCCCGGATGGAGCCTATACTTTCAGAATCAATCACGAAGACTATGAAAAAGCTACACTGAACGAGGACATTAACTATGCCAAGAACGGAAAGCTAAAACTTGCTGCCGTCACTCTTAGTACTTTGCCTCATCTGGCGGTACGAGTCGTTGATGCGGATGACGAACCCATCGCGAGAGTAGAAGTAGCCTTGTACAGCAAGGAAAGCTATAACAGCCCGAATTCAGTGCCTTTGACCACGGAGTTCACTGATACGAAAGGCGAGACCAACTTTCAAAATGTGGAAATCGGTGAAAAATATGTAGTGGTACTTAAAAAACAGAATTATTTGGCTAAATCCGTGGAGAAAACCTTGCAGAAAAATGACCAATCTATCAATGTGATGATGGTATGGAACATTGATTAATTCTCGAAATGTTTAAAAGACAGCGGAAGTTTTCTAGTCCAAGGACCCGTAGCCTAGCCTGGATCGGCAAGAGGGTACATAAGGCGACAGCCTTCTATAATGCGGTGCATTGTTGAGAGCTGTAGATCGGGAGTTCAAATCTCCCCGGGTCCGTTTTTTCAACTCTTTTTCAGCTCTTGCTGGATGGCTTTATCAAGGCCTTGGGGGTTATGGCGATAGAGGTATTCCAATTCACTGGCAGAGCGATGCGCCCAGGAATAAATCTTATGCCGATTCAATCGCCCGGTATGTGCTACCTTTAAACGCTGGGCCATCAGGTTTCGCTCATGAAGCTCATGCAGCAAGACAAACTTACGCTCTTTGGGATTGACATCGCTATCAATCCATATCTCGTTCTTGGGTACGAAATGATAGACATGATCATGCCCGCCTTCGGTGAAATCAATGAAAAACAAGTCGCGTACCAATTCACCATCTACCACCCAAACTTTTATCTTGCGGCTATAACTCTTGAGCAGGGTCTTATGAACTTGATCAATAACTTCGTTGCTTTTAATCCGGCGAAGCAGGACTGATTTTAGCCGCTCACTTTTTTCTACCCGGTCCGCTTTTGCGAGCGCTCGATCGTACTCCATCCCTCTCTCCATCAAACGGTACTCGACCAGCAGATGATCGATGTAGTAATGAATCTCTTCGGGATGGTCAAACTTATGGTCAATCCAGAACTCATTTTTGGGAATGAAACTAAAGCGGTAATGCTGGCCAAAATTCGTAAATTCTTCATCCATATTGCTTCGGATGTACATCCCATCTACCAGCTTGACCAGGAATTGGGATACTTTTCCAAAAGTCTTAATATACGGTTTTGGCATAGAAAGAGGGTATTTCTTTTTTCCTAATAAATCTTGCTATTGGGGGTAAGTAGCCAGCAGAAAGATATTTATACCCCTAAATTAACCTTTCTGGTCATGACTACCGCTATCACTCTTCGTAAGGTCCAGCAAAAAGATGCGCCCCTGCTGGTGCAATGGGTCAATGACCGCCAAAACATACAATATATGAGCACTCTCATCCGCTGTAAGAAACATACCCTGCAGAGCATCCAGCAGGAAATACGCCAGGCGGATCCTTCCTATGAACGGCTGTTCATGGTTCTTTGTAAAGGCAAAAGACAGCCCATCGGCCATGCCGGGATTGATGACATTGACACCCATGACCGAAGAGCGGAGATCTTCTTTCTTATTGGGGATAAGGAAGAGCAGGGGAAGGGATACAGCAAGGATATCCTAATGAAGTTACTGGACTATGCTTTTACGAAAATGCGCCTCAACAGCCTGTTTGCTACTGCCACCATCAGGAATATCCCTTCACAGAAAGCCTTGGAAAGAGCCGGATTCAAGAGAATCGGCATCCGCCGGGAATATAATAATATTGGCGGGAAATTCATGGATGAGATATTGTATGATATGACGGCAAAAGAGTATAGAAAAAAGAACGCTTTTCGCTAGGAGAACCTCTCTTTCATGACCAGAAATTATATAAATACGCCTTCTTCTTGCCCTTTCAAGCGCCCGTGGCTAAGCGGCTAAAGCAATCGCCTGCAGAGCGATCATTCGAGGGTTCGAGTCCCTCCGGGCGCTTATTTTATTTTTGAATCTCAAAAAGGAACCACCCACCACCGGTCGCAGACCGGGTGGAAAATTCTTTGCATTTTAGTCAGCTAAGATTATAAATAAGCACCATTTTTGAACCCCATGCTATTACCATACGAGGCTTTACCTTCAGTAGAGGAGGCAATATGCGAAACGGCCAAGCGAGTGCATATTGTACAAAGCATCCAGCAGCGCCTGGAAGAAAGTGCCGATGCGCTTATTCTGGTCGGCTCGTTAGCGTATGGGAAAAATTATGCCGTGCGTGCAGCCTCCGATATTGATTTGTTGGTGGTGATGGAGCCAAAGCAAGTTTCACTGCTTCCGGAAGAGGTCGGTGGAGAGGAGGGAGATTGGCGCCAGGTTGTCTTACGCTATTTCCAGGATAATAGAATCCAAACCTTAAGTTTACGCTCTCTGGTAGAAAGGGTTAAGGTGGAATACCATCTTTGGAATAAAGAATATCAATACCAGGCTACCCGATTGGAAACTACCCGGGTTCTACGAGGCACTATGAGTTCAAAAAGCACGTCCGGAATCCATCTCGATTTTTCAGGACAGCAACGGGATGTAGAACGTTGGACCAAGCCGCTTCCTATTGGATATTTGCAGGAGTACCCGGTATTTCGAGTGGTTGAGAAACACTTTGTTCCCTATGAGCCGCTGGTCAATCTCATTATGGCACCGGAAATTCTCTTTGCCAAAGACCAACAACTAGAACACAATATTGACTGGATGTGGACAGAAGTAGTGAAGCGTTTAGTGCAGGAAAATCCTGGTGCACTTGATCTATCAAAAACCAGCGTGCTTAAGTCCCAGCCCGGGCACTGGGCTCTGCCGAAGGAGGTACGAGAGAGTATTCAGGATAGGACTAAATTTGAATTGTCTAAGCTGGGTGCTTTATATACTGAAGGACATAAATAATTAATCATATTTGTTATGTCCTTCATATATAGTGTCGGATAATAATTGTTCATTTATTTTTGTCCGACACTATATATTCGCTAAAGTTATTAAAAATCAGTAAAAATCAGTTCAGATCTGGATTGGCTACAGAAAGATATGGAACTCGTTTTCCTTCAACCAATTTTACTTTTTCCTGCAGATACCCTTGTTGCACTGCTTTTTGAATAAGAAGTGCAGCCAGGCCAATTTCTATGGTAGAAGTACGGCATCTTCCAAATTGAGAACCAATCCGGAAAATTTCCTGGGTTGTTTCAAATTGATCTAAATATTCACTAGTGTCTTGATAATGAACGTCAACATAGTTGAGTACTCTGATCACCAAACTATCGTAAGGAATTTCTGTGCTTCCTTGGTACAGCTTGGAAAATCTGGTTGGGGGATATCTTTGTTCTATGCCCCGTACTAATGAAGATGCTTCTTCCCGAAATCGAGAGGTAACACCTAATCGGGAGTCATTTTCAAAGCATCCGGCAAGAATTCCTTCTCGTTGGTGTCCGGGAAGATCATCATCATCAAAAGGGGGAATAAGTTTCATAAATGTGATATTACAGTGAACTATAAAAAACTTCCTGCCAAAAATGACCTTGGGGGTGGTACCTAGACTAAAAGTATTTAAAATAGCCTAAGTTTATCCCCACATGCCCAAAAAATCACTGGCCTCGCTGGAAGTGGCGGCTTTAATCAATGAACTGCAGTTCTTGGTCCAGGGAAAAATTTCCCAACTGTACCATCATTGGGAGGGAGATTTCGATGAGCTCTTGCTGCAGCTTCATGCTCCGGGAAAGGGAAAACAACTGCTTAAGATCATTCCGGGGAAACTGGCTTGTATCACTACCCATAAAGAGACGGCAGTAAAGCCGTCCGGCTTCACTATGCTGCTGCGAAAATATCTGGATAATGCTATTATCCGGGCTTTATATCAGAAAGATGCGGAACGCATTATGATTTTTGAATTGGAAAAAGAGTCAAACTATTTTCTGATCATTGAACTCTTTTCCAAGGGGAATGTTATTCTTACCGATAAGAACAATATCATTATCAGAGCCTTGGAAGAACGGGTGTGGAAGGATAGAACCATCAAAGCCAAAGAACCTTATGTGTATCCCCCTTCCCCCCTTAACTGGAAAACGATAACGGAAAAACAACTGTATGAATTGTTACAGCAAAGCCAAAAACGAAACCTGGCAACTGCCCTCGCCACGGACTTAGGATTAGGAGGGGTGTATGCGGAAGAACTGTGCCTGGTTGCAGGAATACATAAAGATACCTTGCCTCCGGCATTGAAGAGCAATGAAGCTGGTGCTTTATTTCAAACCTTGCGGTCATTCATTCAAAAAATAAAAAATCCGAGGGGATATATGTACCTGGAACAAGTAACCCCCTTTCCGCTGCAGGGACAAACGCCATCAGAAGTGAAACAAACTTATACGGAAGCGATCGATACGCTCAATCCTTCCCGCAAAGTCTCTCCCTATCATCAAAGAATTAAATCCATCGAACATATGGTGATGGAACAGCAGGAAGCCATAGCAAAACAAGAAGAACTCATCATTCTCAACACTGCTAAAGGAGAAAGAATCTACGAAAAGTATGCTCCCCTGCACAAAATGCTGGAAATTGTCAAACAGCTGCGAAAAAACAAGGACTGGAAAGATATAGCAGTCGAATTAGGCAAAGAAAAGAAAATCAAGAAGGTTGATTTAAAGAATAAAAAAGTGGTTATAGAGTTATGATCCGTGATTCTTTTGTCCTCTTAGAGAAAATAAGCGCCACCAAAGAACAACAGCTGTGGGCGCAGGGGATCAAACAATGGCCTGATTTTCTGCGCGCCAAAAAGATCAAAGGAATTTCTGCTGCAAAAAAGCATTATTATGACCGCCAATTGTGGGAAGCGATGAAAAAATTGCAGGAAGATGACTCTTCTTATTTTGTAGGAAAATTGCCGGGCAGGGAAACGTGGAGGTTATACCCGCATTTTAGAGATGAGTGTGGATTTCTAGATGTCGAGGTTGATTCGCAGGGAAACATAAGTGTGGTGGGAATTTCTAATTATTATCGCAGCGTCAGTTTTGTTAAAGGATTTAATCTGGAGAAGAATGAACTGGAAAAGGAAATTCAGAAATATAAGATTATCGTTTCTTTTAATGGGAAAACTTTTGATTTTCCTAAATTGCAGAAAGGACTAGGGGTGGTAATTACTATTCCCCACATTGACTTAAAACCGCTGTGCGCTCAGTTGGGGTTAGTGGGGGGATTAAAAGAAGTGGAAAAGCTGTTGAATTTGAAACGGCCAGATCATTTGCATGGCAACCCGGTGGAATTGTGGAAAGCTTTTCATGCCTCCGGTGATAAAGAATATTTGGAATTGCTGCTGGAGTACAATCGGGAGGATATCGAGAATCTGAAAGGAGTGATGGATTTTGTGTATAAGGAACTCACCAATCGCATACAAAAGCTACCAGTCCATAACCTTCAGTAGGCTTCCCAGCAACAAAATATATAAAGCAAGACCCCCCTCTTCTTCCTATGGAATCGAAAGTCACCCCCTGGGAAGTCAAAGGTAATATTGATTACGATAAGCTCATCAAGGAGTTTGGGGTTTCGGCAATTGATGATAAAATCCTGCAACGCATCAAAAAGCATACCAAAGAACTGCATCCTTTCCTAAGGAGAAAAATCTTTTTTGCCCATCGGGACTTAAATTTCATTCTCGATCAGTATGAAAAAGGCAACAAGTTCTTTCTGTATACGGGACGAGCTCCTTCGGGTCCGGTGCATATCGGGCATTTAGTGCCCTGGCTGTTTACGAAATGGCTGCAGGATAAGTTTGATGTTGAGCTCTACTTTCAGTTCCCCGATGAAGAAAAATATCTGTTTAAAGACAACCTGGGCTGGGAAGATTCGCAGAAATATTTGCAGGAAAATATGCTGGATGTGATTGCTCTGGGCTTTGACCCCAAAAAAACTAAGTTCATCATCGACACTCAGCATGCAAATCTGCTGTACCCAGAAGCTATTAAAGTAGCTAAGAGAATCACCTTTTCCACGGTCAAAGCCGCCTTTGGGATGAGCAATGAGACTAATATTGGAAGTATTTTTTACACTGCCATGCAGGCCGTACCGGCGTTCTTGCCCAGTGTCCTGAAGAAAAAAGAAATTCCCTGTTTGATTCCTCATGCCATTGACCAGGACCCTCATTTTCGGGTCTCGCGGGATGTTATTCCCAAATTAGGTCATTACAAGCCAGCATCCATCCAATGCCGGTTCTTGCCAGGATTACGGGGTCTGGAAGAAGATGGAAAGATGTCTTCTTCAGAAGCTGCCACGGCTATCTATACCACTGATGATGCTAAGACCATTAAAAATAAGATCAATAAACATGCTTTCTCTGGCGGCAAGGATACGGTTGAAGAACATCGCAAGTTAGGAGGCAATCCTGAAATTGATGTCTCCTACCAATGGCTGATGTTTTTTGAAGAAGATGATAAGAAATTGGAAAAAATCTATAAAGAGTATACATCCGGGAAACTGCTGTCGGGAGAATTAAAAGCCTTGCTGATTGAAAAGCTGACGGCTTTTTTATTGGAACATCAGAAAAAACGCAAGGATGCAGCTAAGAACATCAGTAAATTTATTTTGTAAAACTGGATTTTCCTTTCTTTCCTAACCTTTTGACCTGCCAGATCCAAGTCATTATCCCCACCATCAGAAAAATGAAAGACGTGCCCATCCAGAGATACCAATGAAAAACGGTATAAAAATCAGACTGAAAACGGAATCCGATGCCTAAGAAGAGGGCAGAAATGAGGATAAATAAAGAACACCAGAGGATGCTCCAGCGATTTCGATGGGCTTTTTTAATCATCTAAGTGGAAAAGCAAAACCAATTTAAATAGTTGACCCACAAAAACATTTAAATACCAGGAACGCCTCCTTCTCTTTAAGAGGTGATAGTATTGGCTAAGAGAAAAAAGAATGCGTCTAAACTACCTTCCCGCTGGCATGCGGTCCCCTTAAAAGGAAGTTTCATGCTTACGGCCATTCTGGGCTTCTTAATATCGGCATATTATGTCTATCCCCTTAATTTTAATTACGGAATCACTTTCATGCTGGTCTTTGCAGTTATGTTCATTGCTTCGGTCGTCAGCATGACCAAAGCACCCATCATCAACGAGAGGACCTAAAGAGATGACAGCAACTTCTAAAGTATCCTGGAAATTTCCCCGACAAAAATTGGCGCTGCTCAAGATTGAAGCTTTCTTTGTCGGTCTTCTGGCTCTCTTTATACTCCTCTTCTCTTACTTCCAGCTCGATGGGCAGGTCCTGTGGGCTATTTTGCTGGCCTTAGTTTTCATCATCTTCTATGTACTTGTAGCCTATATCACTAAGTCCGTTCGCCAAAACGAAGAACAGTATCATTTTACGAAGACGCATCTGGAACATACCAGCAAAACCAAAAACCGGGCAAGTAAACTGAAAGTACCTTTGAAACATATTGTGAAGCATAAGCTGGATAGGTTCTTTCTGGGCGGCTATTTAGTCACCAAGCAAGGCAAAAAACACCTGCTGTACTTTAACACCCGCCAGGAATTAGAACGCTTTGGCAAATTTATAAGTAAGTATACGAAACCTAATGCTTAAACATCACATCAAACTTTTCTTTGGCTTTGCTTTCCTTCCAGAAAATCTCATGAGATGCCCGCTTTTCAAATAAAGTGATTGCCAACCGCACTTGATTTTCTTCGGTATTGAGCCGATGTTTGATGGCAATTGCCTTGGCATCGCTTAAACACTCATCGAGAATCCTGATGTTCTCCCGTCGGCAGTCCTGCTCGACCTGCTTCTCTTCTTCCTCGCTCAAAAAAACTTCCTCCCAGGAAGGATAATTGCTTCCCAGCACTGGCTTGGGAAAGGTCTTGGAAAAGGGCATAGTGGTTCTAAAGAAACAGGACTTTAAAAGAATTGTGGAAAGGGATAACACAGGAAAGGGAATAGACATAAAACCTGAAAATCTCATTCAATTCCAACAAAAACCTTTATATCCCAGCATCGGTTTATAAGTACTATGCCAATCAAAAAGAGGAAAAACTCGTCAAAACGACTGCTGAAAGAAGAGCAGAAAATTGAAAAAATGCAGGAGCAGGAACTGCAAAGCCTGCAAAGCCTGAAAAAAGAGGTGACTCAAAGCACCGGCGCGCATCCTTTGACTAAAATCACCCGGGCGGATATCGTGCGCAGCATCATCGGAGCCTTAATTGGAACCGTTGGTCATTTTGCGTTTTTCTATGGCGCAGAACTGGCGGAAAAGATTTCTGTGGCCAGAGCGACATCACTGTACTTCATATCTTTGATCGTTTGTTTCTTCTTCATGTATTATTCCGGCTTTCGCAAAGTGAAAGAAGTGCGTATCTTTCGCTTTATTCCTATCCGGGTACTGGTGGTGTATTGCATTTCTATCCTGGTCGTCGTTGGCACTTTATTTTTGTTCGGCTTGGTGGATTTTGCCAGCAACTTTGCCCAGGGTTATAAAATCGTTGCCACTACTCTGTTGCTGGCAGTTTTGGGTGCGAGTACGGCGGATATCTTAGGGAAGGAATAAAATGATGGAACTGCCTGAATTTATCCGTGAAATCGGCCAGGTCTACGCCGCAATTGTCATCAAAATAGAAGATTTGCTGGAAGTGCTTAATAATGCCATCGGCCAGCAGGATAAACATACCCGGGAGTTAGCCCAACGAATCAGTACTTTTTTACAAAGCCTGCAAAAAAGCCTTAATGTTGCCAAAAAGTCAGCGGCTACACTTTCCCCGGAAAAGAAAGCTCAATTCTTGGCTTTATTCAAAAGAGAAATGGAAGAAATCAAAAAACTGCGATCCTATCTAGCGCTGGCCAAGAAAAGACCCCAGCCAGAAATCATCACTAAAATCCATCTCCTTTATCAGGAAGTTAAGAAAACGATGGCCCAGGAAGAAGTAGTGTTACGATGAAATTCTGAAAAGGGGAAGCTCCCTACGGGAATGAGCGCCTGCGATTGCCTAAGCGAGAGGCGAGAAGCTCGTGGCGGTCGAGCAAAGCGAGATTTAGGACAGAGCCGGAAGCTCTAATAACTTTATAAACTACCAGCCCCTTAGAATAACTATGACTCAATATTGGAAAATTGTGAATGAAGTACTGCGCAACAGCAATCTTGTCATCGAAGTGCTCGATGCTCGGATGATTGAAGAAACCAGAAACAAAGAGATTGAACATAAAATCAAACAACTGAAAAAAAATCTTCTCTATGTTATCACCAAAGCAGATTTAGTTCACAAAGAAGACCTCGAACACCTGCATAAAGACTTGCGCCCTTCGGTCTTTATTTCCAGCACTCAAAAATTAGGCACGACTATCTTGAAGAAGAAAATTTTAGAGCTTTCCAAAGGGGAGTCGGTTACCGTTGGTATCGTGGGGTATCCCAACGTTGGAAAATCATCATTGATTAATGCTTTAGCCGGGCGCAAATCAGCCCGAACCTCTTCGGAGAGCGGCTTTACCAGAGGAATTCAAAAAGTTCGAGTTGATGCGCGTATTATGCTGCTCGACACTCCCGGCGTATTTCCCTGGAAAGAAAAAGATCCACTTAAACATGGGAAAATTGGTGCTATTGATTACAGCAAGATCCGAGATTCTGAGGATGCGGCTTTGGGGCTGATAGCCGAATATGGCGAACTGCTGCGAAAGTATTATCATCTTCAGACTAACACCCCAGAAGAAATGCTGGAAGAAATTGCTATCCGGCGCAATTGCCTGCAAAAAGGTGGAAAACCAGACCTTAACACTGCTGCTAGGCTGCTGTTAAAAGATTGGCAGACGGGAAAGATAAAACTATGATTGAGATTATAACGCCGGAACAAGCGCGTAAATTGACAACGACTCCTCAGGCAGATCTTACTATCCTGGATGTGCGCACCCCGGAAGAATTTGCCCAAGGACATTTGCAGAAGGCGCATAATCTTGATTTTTATGAAGAAGATTTTCCCGATAAGATTGAACAACTTGCACCGAGTAAAACGTATGTAGTGTATTGCCACACTGGAGGCAGAGCTTTTAAGACGGCGGAGTTGATGGATCAATTAGGATTTCGAAAAGTGCTGGTGGTGAAAGGGGCGCTGTTTGAGGATTAGTAATCCAACCATAAACTAGTTAAAACAATCTTATTCCAAAATAAAAATGTTTAAAGCACGAGTAGTTAACGGATCATTTGCAATTGCCAATGTAGTCGCGGGATATTGGGGTAAAAATCAACAGATGCGGGTATTTCATAGAGAAATTCCCTACGAATGGTATATGGGACATCTTACCGATTTCTGTTGGTCCGCTGCCATGGTCTCTTTAGGTGCAGTGACAGGCTTAAACATCCTAAAGTCGCAATCCACGGCACTTGAATCAGATTTAAAGACGCTTGATTCGATGATACTGGGAAACGCAGCCTTTGTTGTTGCCGGCACCACGTTTGTTGAATATCTTGATTCTATTCCTAGAGCTGCTAATTTTGATTGGCAAGATGTGGCGTGTTATGCATTAGGTACAAATATGGCTTATGGTGTGTATAAAGCCTCTAGAATTTTAAAAAAGTGAATATTGACTTTTTTTACCGTAAATTTACCGAAAGGTTTTTATAGTAAACGCATTACAATTACATTACAATGGTAATGGATACACTACAAGTTAGGCTAAGTCCTGGGATTGTAGAAAAAGTAGATGATTTGGTAGAAACTGGTATATATGCAAATAGGTCAGATGTTATTCGGGATGCAGTAAGAAGATTAATTCTAGATAAATTAGTAGGAATAATTCCTAATACAGGTGATTCTGTAAAAGAAGTAAAAGAAATGCGAAAAAAGCTATCTAAAGAAAAGTTTAATCTTGAAGCGATTAATAAGTTAGCGGAGTAAATCTTCTGGTCTGAAAACTTTCACGTGCTCTTGTGCGAATTCCATTAAATCCCTATCTCTTGTAATGAGAGGAACATTTAGCCTCTTGGCAATTGCAACGTGCAGATAATCATAGAAACTGAGAAGTTGATGTTCTTGCTCCCACTGCCGTGCTTGGTCGTAATCGTTTGGTGTAGTTTTGATGATTTTGATAGAGTCGCTTTCTTGGAAGAATTGTTTTACTTCATTGAATTTGTTGCCCAACTTGAAAGTTAGTTCTTTGAGGGTGATAGTAGAGATTACTATGAAATCGTTGTCATCTTCAATCTGCTCAATGAAGTCTTTGGCGAGTTTCCAGTAGGGAATGCCTTTGGTTTCATCACCTTCTTTTTTAAAAAGATTAAGCCAAATGCAGGTATCTACATAATAATCCATCACTTCCCCTCTTTCTTCTCATATTCCTTCCCAAACAGCATCACCAAACGCTCGGCGGTCTTTTCTCCTATCCCTTTAATTGCCAGCAATTCTTCTTTGGAAGCATTGACTAAGTTTCGGATACTGCCAAATTGCTCTAGTAAGCTTCGCGCGGTTTGCAGGCCAATTCCTGGTAAAGAAGATACAAAAAACTCTAATTGCTCTTCTTCAGCATGGGGCTTGCGTTCATGATACGAAAAATCACTGCCCTTATCCTGCTCGCGTTTGGCCATCACGGCTAATAAGCCAGCGGTATCGCGCGGATTTTTGGTATAGAGTACTGGCACCCCAAAATCAAGCACAATCGATGCTAACATCCCCCTAATAGCATTGGCATGAACCTTACGCACGGCGTAAATATCTTCCTCTCCTTCAATGATAACAATAGCTTTATCAAAATTCTTTTTTAAGTTCCGCACTTGCTCCAACATCCGCCCGTCAATGAGCGAGGCGACAAAATCAGGCACTTTTTTTAATTCCACTGCTACTCGCCCGGAAATCAAATAATCTGCTGATTCTAATTGTCCGGTTTTAACCGAAACTCCTAATTCAATTAACTCTTTGACTATTTTATTATCCTTTTCTCGATGATCAGCTAGAACTGCCACCACCTGCTCTTCAGGAAAAAAACGCTGCAAGGGCAAGGGTAAAGGTGTTTCTACTTTTACTAGAGCCAGACCAGATTTTAACTGCTCGAGATTACGATACATCCTTTTTTCTTTATGATGAGAACTCCACCTATAAGCCTCATCCCGGGTACCTGCAGTCATTAAAACGGTCACTTCTCCTTTTTCCAACCTGCCAGTTCTTCCTCGGCGCTGGATGGAGCGAATCGCACTGGGAATGGGTTCATAAAAAATGACCGTATCTACTTTCGGAATATCAAGACCCTCTTCGGCAACAGAGGTTGCTACCAGAACGGAAAATTCTCCAACCCGGAATTTATCCAGGATTTCCTGCTGCTGTTTCTGGGAAAATCCTAAACCATTTTTCTTGGCCTGGCCTACAAAAATGCTGCTGGTAATTCCCTGGCTGCTTAATTTTTTAATGATTTCCTGCGCAGAATCACGAAATTGGGTAAAGACTATTATTTTAACTGCCTTATCCTGAGCCACCTCTCTGCTTACTAACTCCAGCAATTTAGGGAGCTTAGGATGCTCAATCTGCTTAGCGACCAGTTCTGCAATCAGATATGCTGCTGATTTAAAATTGACATCAATCACTAAATTCTGCACGGCCTTAACCGGTGAACTCAAAGCTTCGTGCTGTAATCTGGTGATGTACCGATGTAATTGCTCCAAGCCCTGGGATTCTAGCAATTCTAAGGCATGATCTACTTTTAACGCTTCAGCAATAACAGAAATGGAACGGAGAAGTTCAAATTCTCGTTCGCCCAAAGAAATCTTCTGCTGCAATTCGCCCTGCAATCCCAATAATTCTCCTTTGTTCATATCGGCACTGGAACAGTACCCATACCGTTGTGCTTCCAGCAATTTACTCTTCCGGCATTCCCGTAGGAAGGTCTGCACCCGCCTAAATTCTTCCGGGAATTCCACTTTAACCCATTTCATTTTTAATTCTTGCACATAGGGCTTAACATCCGGATCTTGCTCGGTACGTACTTCTACTTTCTCAATCTTTAAGTTGCTACATATTTCTTTGACCTGCTCCATGTCGCTTCCGGGGGAAGCGGTTAAAGCTAAGATTCTGGAAAAGCGGGAGGTTTTCTCATACTGGTCGGCCAGCCACACGTAGGAATAATCGCCCCGGGCATGGTGGGCTTCGTCAAAAATAAGCAAGGAAACTTCTTCCAATTTTACCCGGCGGTTGATCACATCATTTTCCAGGCCTTGGGGAGTGCTCACAACAATGGTGGCATCTTTCCACTGTTCGGCTCGTTGGTCTGGCGATACCGAACCGGTAAAGAGGACGATTTTTTTGCGAGCAGGAAGGCAATCGCCGTTTTTCCTAAACCAGTGGGAAGAACTACCAACGTGTTTTTATGAGCCGCAGTACCTAAGATGGTTTGCTGGTACAGACGGGGAGTGAAGTCACGGAGCATGGTTTTTGTGATATTCAATATTTTAACTACTTTTCTCTGGCAGAGTGTCTAATGGGCTTTGAACGCGAGCAAATTTTGGGTTTGCCAGATGAGTATACACCATCGTTGTTTCAATTCGACTGTGACCTAGCAATTTGCTCACTTCGATGAGGGAATAGCCGTTTTCCAGCAAATGCGTGGCAAAAGAATGGCGTAGACTATGAGGAGTAATATGTTTTGAAATCTTTGCTGTCCTCCTCGCTCGCTCTACAATGGCACGGACAGAACTGTCACTATAGTGCTGTTGTTTCCAGCCTGAAAAGAGCCAGTCATCTAACTGAAGCTTCCGTTGAGATATCCATTGTTGCAGTTGCGGTATGAGAATTTGAGGAATAATGAACATCCGGTCTCTGCCGCCTTTTCCCCCTCTGATCCAGCCATACCCTGACATAAAGTCGAAATCGTGCACCCGCAGAGAGGTAACCTCCGCGACACGAAAACCAGAACCGTACGCCAAGAGAACAAGAAGCTTTTGTTTTTGGTTGTTAATAGCGTTGAAAAACGCCACCATCTCTTCTTGAGTTAGGTAATTTGGGAGTCTCTTCGTAGTTTTGATGTTGGGAAGAGAAAGCATCAGATGTTTTCCTAGAACATGAGTAAAGAAGAAGCGTAACGCGTGAGTATGAACATTGATGGTACTACCAGCGCAATTCCATTTGATCAGTTGAATGATATACCGTTCAATATGTTCTTTGGTAATTTTGTGAGGCTCCAGCTGATACGTGCGGAGGAACTTTTCTAGTGCAAAGATGTACGTTTTAATGGTTTTTGGGCGGAGACCCCGCCGCAGTCCTTCTCTCCAGAGCAGGTCAGAAACGTTCATATTTTTGGGCAAATTTCTCCCTATATAAACTCTGCCTGAGGTTGTCCAGTGACCAGTGGCTTTTTTGAGCTTAACAGGGGGTCTGTTTCCAATGGAATTGCAGGATAATAGTTATCTGCGTATGGGCTCTGCTACAGTGCCCAATACCCCAAAATTTTGGCCCTACAGCCCATTTGGGGATAAGAAGAGTTATGTTTAATATTCACTTTTGATAAATAGAACGAAAAATTCCCTGCCCTTTGACGTAAATTACCTACGTGATTCTAAATGAGTGAGCACTTCCCCTAATGATTTTGCTGCATAACCTTGTGAAGATGTTCTTACTGCACTGATTTCAAATGCAGGGGTACTTTCGCGAGGAGTTAAAATTATATCCATTCCTTGATATTCGGGTAACAATAAATCAAGCTCATAAATATCTCCCACGACCGCAACTTGTTCTGTTTTTAATCCTCTTTCTCTCATTAATCCAGACAGAACTTCACTATATTTTTGTCGCTGTAAAAATAATGGTCTTCCATAACCTGCCCTTTCTACACTTTCAGGAACATCTTTCCAACCTAAATCAAGAACATATTTTTTAGCATCTCCAAGAATTGGGATG